>Ga0082335_1002057_pt1 | contig 39024 bp, 36 predicted proteins | sample Subgrocontami58m_FD_72375 | JGI IMG/M metagenome (GOLD analysis project Ga0082335, IMG submission 72375) | Subsurface groundwater microbial communities from S. Glens Falls, New York, USA - GMW37 contaminated, 5.8 m (SPADES assembly) (version 2) ...
ACTGCCAGGTCGCGGTCCGTGATGATGCCCTGCAGTCCGCTGCCGACCACGAGCAAGCACCCAACGTTGGACTCCTTCATCCGTGCGGCCGCCGCGCTGATACTGTCGTCCAACTTGATCGTGAGCACCTTCTTGGACATGATGTCCTTGAGCCTCATTGCGTCCCCCTTCTCCATCCTGCACGCTTCCATCGTGTTGTCCGCGGTAGTCCGAACTCTCGCATGGCTGCCTTGAGACGCCTGTTAGGCACACTACCCTGAGCGCATGCCCTCGCGATGCCTCGTCGGCAAATCATGGTCCCTTATGACAAGTCCTCGCAGGACACAGGAGAATTTTCCGCTGTCCATGTCAAAGCCAGACTACGGTTGGCGTGTGAATCCGTGATAATAAACATGAGACGCCGCGTGACAATTGTGTGAAAAATCAGGTCTGGCACCGCGGAGTTGTCAGACAGGCGCCGTGCCCGCCCACGCTCACGCGCCGCGAAGCCGACAGGCAGGTCAACGACCGCGAACAATGGGCTGGCATTCGAAGGCGCCCCGGCGCGCCCGCGTGGTTCTGGCGGGAAAGGGGGGTACAGAAACGGGGCTGGTGTCATCGCTCCAGGGGAGTGGACTGGACACGCAGCGCCTTGACACTGCATCGCGGCGTCGCCTACAATCGGGCCAACCGTACGACGACCCTTTCGAGATAACGCAGGCGCAAGGAGGGAGCATGGCCAATTACGTCTTGCTGGATCCCGTGGCCGCGATCAAGGTGGAGGACACCGGACGACAGAAGCCCGTCATACCTCTCGACTCGCTGAAGGGCAAGTCCATCGGCTTCCTGTTCGACGGGCACTATTCCGCCGTGGACTACTGGGCCTCCCTGCAGAAGAAAGTCTCCGCCCAGTTCACGCCCATGAAGGTGGTCTCCCACGTGAAGCCCAACGTGGGCGCGCCCGCCACGAAGGAGATGATTGACCAGGTGGCGTCCCAGGTGGATGTCGCCATCGTCGGCGTGGGGGCCTGAGGGAGCTGCACCAGCGGCGCCGTGCGTGACGCCGTAGCAGTTTACCGGAAGGGCATCCCGACCGTCCTCGTGGCCCACGACAGGTTCGAGTCGGCCGCGAAGGCCCAGGCGAAGAGCCTGGGCGTGCCCGACCTTCCCATGCTCATCATTCCTCAGCCCATGCCCTACGGGACGAAGGCTGAGGAGGAGCAGAAGGCCACCAACTCCATTGAGACCATCACCCGCCTGACGACAAAGCCCGTGGCCCGGCCCGCCCGGTAGTCCGTGTCATTTCAGATCGAGGCCCGCGGGAGCGTCCGGTCGCCCTGCGGGCCTCCGCTATGCTCAGGAGGAGTCGCATGAAACTCGCATCCACCCACATTGACGTGGACACCATCGAAGAGGTAGTGGAGACGGTCTACGCGAAGGGCTGGACCGACGGCCTGCCCGTCATCCCGCCGCTGGAGCCTCTGGTCAAGAGGATGCTGGACGCCATAGGCCGTGACCCCGCGGAGGTCGTGGGCATCCTGCCGCCCAAGCAGGGTATCGCCACCATCGAGAAGATCGCCATCAACTGCGTCATGGCGGGCTGCAAGCCTGAGTACGTGCCGGTGGTGCTCGCGGCCCTGGACGCCATGATGGACCCCAAGTTCAACTTCAACGGCGTGCAGACGACCACTCACTCCGTCGTGCCCCTCACCATCGTGAGCGGTCCCATTGTAAAGCAGCTTGGCTTCCACTACGGCGACTGCACGTTCGGCCTGATCGAGCGCGCCAACGGGGCCATCGCGCGGGCCATCCGGCTCATCCGATGGAACATCGGCGGCTCGCACGCGGGCGAGATGGACCGCACGACCATCGGCCATCCGGGCGAGGCGGCCTACCTCATCGCGGAGCGCCCGGAGGACAACCCGTGGGAGTCCATTCACGTGGAGCAGGGCTTCAAGCCGGAGGACAGTTGCGTGAGCGTGTTCGGCTGCGAAGGCCCGCACCACACCCTGACCGGGCCGGGCACGGCGGAAGAGGCGATGAACAACATCGCCAGCACCATGGCGACGATGTCCAACAACAATATGCACTTCGGCGGACAGCTTCTGGTGGTGATCGGCCCGCGCGCCGCGCTGACCATGGCCAAGGGCGGCTTCGACCGCCAGAAGATCCGGCAGTACCTCTTCGAGAAGGCGCGGCTGCCCGTGCGCTACCTGAAGACGGGAATCATCCCGACGGAAAAGGCCACGGAGGCCGAGCTCTGGTCCGTGTACCCGGGCGCCGACAAGGACGACACACTCATCCCTGTCGTCCGCAAGCCGGAGTACATCAACCTGGTCGTGTCCGGCGGCTGGGGCGCGGGCGGCGCCTTCTGCGCGGTCTGTCCCGGCTGGGGCTATCTGGGCGGGCATATCCAGACCAGGAAGATAAAGCCTCTGGGCGGGAAATAGACAACACCCCGGAAAAGGCTTCCACCAGAAATGGACGGTTGGTACGCCAACCGTCCATTTCTATGTCAATTATCTTTGCCCAAAAAGCCGCTGGTGGGTTCGCTGTCACCTGAGCGAAGCGAAGGGTCTACATCAGTCCTATACCAGACGTAAATTCTTCGCTGCGCTCAGAATGACTTTATGGGCAAAGCTCATGCCACGACAACGTGCGGCGCAGGGGTCACCCCTCCACCGGCAACGTCTGGGAGCGCGAGAGGCCGCCCGCTGTCGGGCTGATGGTGATGTGGATGCCGTGTCCGCCCGCCACGATCAGCAGCACGTCCTCGGCGCGACGGGCCGGTGGAATCAGCGTCTCGGCGGACAGGTCAGGGAACTCGTCGTAGCGGAAGTTGCGCACCGCCTGCATGTCCTCCGGCGGCAGGTCGCCCGCGCGGACGTGGGAGTGCTCGAAGATGTAGCGCTGCGCGTCCGCCTTGGAGTAGCCCGCGGCGGCCAGGCGTTTGGCGAAGTCCGGCCCCAGGAACACCGCCAGCTCGCCGCCATAGTACACGTTGCCGTGCGAGTTGGCCCTCAGCCCGTTGACGATTGTCCGCAGAATGCTCTCCGGCTGCTGGCCCACGGTGAACACGTCGAAGTTGCCGCGCAGGAAGATGACCGTGACGGCGCTCGTCGCCCCGTCCAGCCCGCGGTCGGCGTGCAGCGGCGGCCACGGGCTGTCCTCCTGGTTTTCGCCCATGCACAGAGTGTACTTGCCCGGCTGGCCGAGCGTGGCGCGGTCCGTCAGCCCCGCGATGCTCCCGCCGATGGCCGCCAGGACGAAGCGCATCGCGCGGCCAATGGTCGCGTTCGCCTGCACGCCCGGGCCGAGGGCGTTCCCCCTACTGTTGATGCCTATCTTCTCGCGGACGGGGCCGTGGACAAGGACAAGCGGCGTCTGCGGGCCGGTGCCCGTCAGCACACCGACGGCGTTCAAATCGCGGGCAGGGAGAGCGCGGACGGCGGCCAGCAGCACGGGCATGTACTCAGGGCGGCACCCCGCCATGACGGCGCAGGCGGCCACCTTCGCCGCCGTGGCCGCGCCCCAGCGTGGCGGCACGTAGGCCACGGGCGCGTCCGGCGCACCCTTGCAGAAGCGCAACATCGCCTCCACGCGCTCCGGCGTGGGCGGCACGACGGGCAGGCCGTCCCAGCACTGCAGGCCCGCGAGCAGCTCGCCCATCGCCTCCGGCGTGGCCTTGACGCGAATGCGTTCCTCGCCCGCGTGAGGGCTGATGCCGAGCGCCTGCTCGATCTGCTCACGGGAGGCGTGCAGGTCACGGTAGCGAGCGGAGAGCGTGCGCGGAGCGTCCGTCAGCGCGTGGACGACCTCGTCCAGAACGGCTTCAGCGGCCTTCCGCGGGTCGTCCACCGCGGATTCGGGGACCACCACGAGCGGCAGGTCCGGCGCGCCCACGGACGCGGTCGCCGTTTTGCCCAGGACAGCCCCCTGTGCCGAGCAGATGATGGCCGCTGGCACGCCCCGCGCCTCCAACTCTGCGGCGTCCCACGCGACGATGGCGGTGCCCGGCCTGTTCTCCCCCACGCCCAGGATGACGGCATCCACGCGGGCGCGCAATCCCTCTATCTCGCCTGCCGTCAATTGCATGATGTAGTGCCGTCGCGGGAGAAGGACGACGTCCGCGACTCCGCAGCGCGTCCGGAGCAGCGGGACCAGCCTGTCGACGACGGCGCGGGAGTAGGCGAGCGGGCTGTGGACGACGGCGATGCGCTTGCCCGCCAGCCCGGCCAATCGAGGGGCCAGCGCGAGCGCGGGCGGTCTGAGTCCGGCCACGGGATTGACAATCTCGATGGTCTCGGGCGTCGCGGAATGAGAAGTCATAGCGCCCTCCCTGCTGCAAGAAGGTCGGGCCCTCGGTCAGCCCGCCGCACAATGGTCCAGCGATGGCATGCCCGCATCGGGTACAATGGGCACACTCTAGGATTGCCCGTTGCGCGTGTCAAGCGTTTGACAGCTATTTTGCGCCTATGGTAGTCTAGGGCGCTCCGAAGGACTTTGCCTGTCGCTTGCGCAGGAGGACAGCATGGACTACATCCAGCGCTACCTCGCCGAGGAGTTCGCCGGAGACTACCGCGAAGGCTACATCTCCCGCCGCGAGTTCCTGCACCGCCTGACCCTTGTGATGGGTAGCGCCGCGGCGGCGCTCGTCATGCTGGAGACGCTCGGCTGCGCGCCGGAGCCTTCGGCGACGCCCACCGCCACCGCCGTTCCGCCCGCGCCGACGCCGCCCACGTCGCCGTCCGCCGTCGCAACGCTCAGGCCCGCGCCCACTACGACGCCCGCGCCATCGCCCACCGCGACGGGAACCGCGGCGCCGACGGCAACGCAACCCGCAGCGCCAGCCGTGACGTCAACTCCGACGCGCGCCGCACCGTCCGGCGTCACGGTGTCGCCCGACGACCCCACCATTGAGGCGGGCCCGGTCACCTTTCGCAGCAAAGTGGGCATCCTCATTCTGGGGTACCTTTCGCGCCCCAGGGCGCAGGGTATGTATCCCGGCATCCTGGTCATCCACGAGAACCGCGGCATGCTGCCGCATTTCCCTGATGTGACCCGGCGTCTCGCCAAAGAGGGCTATGCGGCACTCGCCATTGACCTCGTCTCCCGCGAGGGCGGGACGGCCAAGTTCACCGACTCCGCCGAGGTGTCGGGCATCCTCGCCCGCGCGCCTCGCGAGCGCGTCGTGGAGGACATGAACGCGGGGCTTGACTACCTGCGCGGCCTCTCCTATGTCCAGCGCGACCGCCTTGGGGCCATTGGCTTCTGCTTCGGCGGAGGCATGGTGTGGCTTCTGGCCGTCAGCAACCCGGAGCTGAAGGCCGCGGTCCCGTTCTACGGCCCCCGTCCGCCGCTGCAGGACGTGCCGAACATGCGGGCCGCCGTGCTGGGCGTGTACGCCGAGAACGATACGTTCGTCAATCCAGGCGTGCCGGACCTGGAGGCGGCGCTGAAGCAAAACCGCAAGTTGTACCAGTTCAAGACATATCCCGGCACGGGCCACGCCTTTTTCAATGATACGGGGGCGCGCTACAACGCGGCGGGCGCCACCACGGCGTGGAAGGACGCGCTGAGCTGGTTCAGCCTGTACCTGAAAGGCGTGGCGACGAGCTGATCGCCGATCACATTGAGGAGAAAGCATGGCGAACACCACCTGGAATCTGGTCAACCCCACAGCCCCGCCGCGTACGCAAAAGAAGGCGCAGAAAAGCCTTCCCCCGCCGCTTGAGGGACTGGACGGCAAGACGCTGGGTTTCCTGAGCAATATGTGGCCCAGCGTTCGGCCCACCTTCGCACGAATGCGGGAGGTGGCCGCCCAGCGCTACGCCCTGCGCGGCACCATACTGAAGGAGCGCGCGGTGACCTCCAGCGCGGCGCCCCCGGATATCATGGACCCGCTGGCCGACCAGTGCGACGCCGTGATTGTCGCGCTGGGCAACTGAGGCGCCTGCACCACCTGGACGGTGGGAGACGCCATTGAGCTGACGCAGCGCGGCGTGCCCGCGGTGGCCCTGGTCACGCAGCGCTTCCTGGCGCTGGCCCAGGCGGTCGCACGCGGAAAGGGCGTGCCCGACCTGCCCATCGTCGTGCTGCCGCCCAATGTAGACTACATCAGCGAGGCGGAGCTGGCCCCGGTGGCGGACAAGGCGTTCGACGAGTCGGTGTCGAAGCTGGTCAAGCCGGGAAAACCGCAGCCGGCCAGGTAGAGGACGAACATCATGTCGAAAAGCGGCGCCATTCACGAGAAGCGCGTTTCCGTTCAAGGCTCATGGCGGCAAGTGGTCGAAGGCCTCTTTCAGATGGGCTGGAGCGACGGTTTGCCCGTCATCCCTCCCGTCGAGGAAGCCGTCCGCGAGTTCGTGGAGTACACGGGCCGCGCGCCGGACGAGGTCATCGGCGCGGTGGCGCCCTCCTACGGCGAGGCCACGGTCGAGCGCATTGCAGCGAACGCGGTCATGGCGGGATGCAGGCCGGAATACATGCCCGTGCTCATCGCCGCCGTGGAGGCCATGTGCGACCCCCGTTTCAACTTGGACGGGTTGCAGACGACCACCAACCCCTGCACCGTGGCCCTTATCATCAACGGCCCAGTCCGCCAGCAGATAGACGTCAACTGCGGGCGCAACTGCCTGGGCCAGGGCTGGCGGGCCAACGCCACCATCGGCAGGGCCGTGCGGCTCGTGCTGATGAACGTGGGCGGCGGGACGCCGGGACCGGTGGACAAGGCCATCCACGGCTTCCCCGGCAAGTACAGTTTCTGCTTCGCCGAGGACGAGGAGAACAGCCCATGGGAGCCGCTGCACGTGGAGCGCGGCTTCAAGAGGGAGGAGAGCACTGTCACGGTGGCGGGCGTGCACAGCACCGTCAACATCGGCCTGAGCAGCTACAACGTCATTGACCCCATGCTCCGGATCATGGCCAACACCATGAGCTATCTGGGCAGCAACAACGTCATGGTGGGGCGCGGCGAGCCGGTCCTCATCATGACCTCCGGCCACGCAGCGCTCGTGGCGGAAGCCGGCATGTCCAAGGCGGCGCTCAAGCGCTTCCTCTTCGAGCAGGCGGGCTACCCTGAGTCCGGCCTGCCCAGGCCCATGGTCCGCACCGAGCGGCTCAGCATCGTCAACGGCATCGTGAAGCCCTGCGTCAAGGCGGAGGACATCATGGTTGTCGTGGCGGGCGGGCCGGAGACGTACCACGCCGTGTTCGCCCCCACCTTCGGCGACACGTGGCAGGCGACTAGGGCCGTGCGGCTTCCCGCGACGCAATCAGGCGCTATCGAGTCCCACACCTATAAGGAGTGAACAATGGCAAGACCAGTGGCCTCCCGCGCGAGCATCAGCGCCCGCGCCCGGCGCATCCATGAAACGTCCATCATCATTGACGGGATGAACAACAGCCGGATGACTGGCCCGTACTTCGACCAGATACGCAGGGCGGGCATCACGTGCACCATGTGGCCCGTGTCCATCACCGCGCCGTTCCGGCAGGCTATCCGTCAGATATGCGACTTCTGGAACCTTGTGGACAAAAACAAGGACAAGGTGCTTATCGTGCAGGATACGAGCGACATCCTGCGCGCCAAGAAGGAAGGCAAGCTGGGCATAGTCATGGTGATAGAGGACACGCGCCAGCTTGAGGACGACGTGGACAATATCCGCATCTTCCACCGGCTGGGCGTCCGGCGCATGCAGCTCAACTACACCACGCAGAACAGCGTCGGGTGCGGCAAGGGCGACAGGGAGGGGCACGACGCGGGACTGAGCGGGCTGGGCGTCCGGGTCATTCAGAAGATGGAAGAGGTGGGAATGCTCATTGACCTCTGCCACTGCAGCCCGAAGACGCTGCGGGACGCCTACGAGGTCACGACAAAGCCCGCCGTGGTCAGCCACATCAACGTCAGGGGCGGGTACGCGCACCCGGGCAACCTGACCGACGCCGAGCAGAAGATGGTCAAGAAGAACGGCGGCGTCATGGGCATCTCCGGCGTGCCCTTCTACGTGAAGGACCGCATGCCGACCATTGACGACATGATTGACCACATTGACAGCGCCAAGCGCGTGGCCGGCGTGGACACGGTAGGCGTGGGCACGGCCATTTTCGAAGGCCACCCGCCTGAGTTCTACTACCAGTTCAATCTGCCGGAGGACCGCTACGGCAAGCCACCCTGGACGTGGCCCAAAGGGATCGAGACAATTGAGAAGCTTCCGGCCATCACGGAGAAGCTGCTCCAGCGCGGCTACACCGACGCCGAGGTCAAGAAGATCATGGGAGAGAACTTCCTGCGCGTCTTCAGGCAGGTCTGGGGATAGCGGCGCTTACGTCGGAACAAAACGGGCCAGGTCTGTGGACCTGGCCCGTTTCAGTTTACAGGAACGCGCCTGGAGGAAGGCAACAAAAATGGCTTCTCGGCGGCGGCATATTTTCCACAGAGAGTTGCCCCTCCAGTATCGTCTGCGCTGAGGCGTTTCACTACCGTGTTCGGGATGGGAACGGGTGGGGCCGCCTCGCTCTAGCCACCAAGAAGCCAAGAAAGACTATACCACAAGGCAGGCCGACGGCGCAAGGGGGGCGAGGAAGCCCTCGCGCTGAGTCCGCGCGCCTGATGATCACGTTTTGCCCGTGCGCCTGCCCATCAAGTCTTTGCCCTCACCCAGTGCGTCTATGTCCACCTGAAGCGGGACGAGCGTGCGGGCGATCATGCCCCAGTACCCGACGGACAGCACAAGCTCCACGATGCGCCGGTCGTCCATGTACTTCCGCAGGGCGTTGAACGTCGCGTCGCTGACCTGGACGCTGCGGGTCGCCTCGTCCGTGTACTGCAGGACGGCGCGCTCCTCGTCGGAGAACGCCGACGAGCTTTTCCAGCGCGTCATCGCCTTGATCTGCGCCTCCGTCACGCCCGCCTCCCTGGCGACCGGTACGTGCTGGGTCCACTCGTAGGCGCTGCGCGACAGCCTGGCGATGCGCAGAATGGCAAGCTCGCGCAGCTTCGGCGACAGCTCCGAACGGGCGAGCAGGGAGCTTCCCAGCCGTATGAAGTGCGGCGCGGCGAAGGGACTGTGCGCCACCACCCGATACAGGTTCAAAATCCTGGCGCCGTTCGCCTCTATCTTGGCGAAGATGCCCTGCACCTCGGGATGCGCCTGGGCGGTCTGGACGTATGGAACGCGGGCCATCTCTCGGCTCCTTATCTTTGTCTCACCGGCGTCGTCACGGGCCGATGGTAAAAGCGCGGCGTCAGGCTGTCAAGCTCTTCGTGTTGACGTCACTCCGCCGCGCAAAGAAAAGGGCCAGGACGGGAGGGCGGACTGGCGAGACCGGCGCACCTGTCGGTGCGAAGGCCCGCGTCACGGCCAATCTTCCTCGTCCTGGCCCGTCAAGGGCCAACAGCGCTGCCGACTAGGGAAAACCCGACGGTCTACGCAGTAGCCGGTTTCTTTTCGACTTCCGCGCGCTGGAATGCGCGGCCCGGGCTCCACGGAGCGCCCAGCACGGGCAGAAGCCACCGGTCCACGCCCCACTGACCGGCTGCCTTCCAGGCCAGCACCAGGAACATGGCTACAACGAAAAGAAGCGGATTCGTGCTTGCGGAGCCGGACATCATGAAGTTCCAGTTCAAGAAGGCGCCCAGGAACGCGAAGATGCCAACGAAAGCTCCAACGATGAGGGCGATGCCGATAAGCGTCTCTCCCACCGCGATGAGCTTGCCGAACCACACGTAGGCGCCGCTGTCCAACAGGAGCTTGAGGAAGTCCCTGTACCAGTCGAATACGATGAGCGGCTTACCGCTGGCGGGGATGGCGGTCGCGTTGGTCCAGAAGCCCTTGAGGGACGTCCCCGTGACCATCCAACCGGGGTCGGTGATCTTGTGCTCTCCCGCTACAAACCATTGGTATCCCAGCCAGATCCGTGCGATGAGCCAGAGCCATGCGAACTCGGTGGTGTTGAAGAGCCTCTGGGCGACGGGCCACGCCGTAATGCTGACTATTCCTGCTTCTGCTTTGCCAGCCATAGTGACCTCCTGCGAAACTCTATTGACAGGGCATCCGTTGGGTTTATTGTTGCGTCTGCTTTTTCGTGCCTCCTTTGCAGTCTTTTGCAGCACCCATGCGACCCCACAGACCTGGCGTTCAGCCTTGAAGGGCGCAACACCTTGAGCTTTCGAGTTCCCTGAGTATTACGCGCTCACGCACAGCCAGCGCCCATTCCCTATCGGGCAGACAGCTCCACGGTCTGAGATATATTGTGATGGTCCTTGCTGTCCTTCCCTATCCCGACGCCGGTCAGCATGAACTTGCGACGGAGGTAGGCAAGCTGCGTCGCAAGGGACAAATTTTTGGGACAGCTGTCATGGCAGGCCAGAAAGCCGACGCATCCGAATATGCCCTCATCGGTCTTCACGACGTCGAACGCATTAATGGATGTGCGCTGGTCGCGCGGGTCGGCGACGAACCTGGCGACACGGAGCAGTCCCGCGGGGCCCAGGAAGTCGGGGCGCATCTGAGCTGTCGCGCAGGCGGCAACGCAGCACCCGCATTCGATGCACCTGTCCAGCTCATAGACGGCGATCGCCTTTTCGTTGGACATGCGCTCCTCAAGCGCTGGGTTGAACTGCTCCATCGTGTGGACCCAGGACTGCACCCGCGCGCCCATTTCGCGGAACCAGCTCCCCGTATCCACGGACAGGTCGCCCACCAGCTTGAAGAAGGGGAGCGGGAACAGCGTGGTCCTGTCCGGCAGCTCCTCCACGCGCGTGCGGCACGCGAGACGCGGCTTGCCGTTGACGAGCATGGCGCAGGAGCCGCAGACGGCGGCGCGGCAGACGAAGTCAAACTTGAGCGAGGGGTCCAGCTCCTCCCGGATTTTCGTGAGCGCGGTGAACAGCGTCATCCGGGGAGTCTCCTCCAGCACGAATGGCTGCATACGCGGCTTGGAGTCCGGGTCGAGGGGATTATGCCGGAAGATTTCAAACGTCACGACACGCTTAGCCATGAGCAGGCTCCTTCTGCGGTTTCAGTTGCATCTCCCCGTAGCCGCGCTCGCCCGGCGGCAGGTCCGTGATGACGACCGGCTCGTAGTTCAGGACGGGCTTGTCGGCCCCCGCCGGCCACGTGGCCAGGGTCCTCTTAAGCCAGTTTTTGTCGTCGCGGCGCGGGTAGTCCTCTCGGAAGTGGCTTCCACGGCTTTCGGTGCGCTGGAGCGCGCCGTAGGCGATGGTCACGGCGAGTCGCAGCATGCCCGGCAAGCGCAGCGCGGCGGACAGCTCGGGGTTGGCGCCGCGTCCGACGCCGGTGCGCAATCCGATGTGCCGGGACATTTCGAGCAGCTCCTGCAGCTCTTCGACAGCCTCGGACAGATTCTTTCCGTTGCGGAAGATGCCCACCTTCTCGGTCAGCACTTCTCCCATGCGCTTCTTGACCGCATGCACGGCCACGAGGCCCTCCGAGGCTGCAAGTCGGCGGATACGCTCCTCCACCTGCTTGAGCGTGTCCTGTGCGAGCTTCTCCGTGCACGCGACCGCCGGAGCTTCCAGGTCTACCGCGACCTGCCTGCCGACGACCATGCCGGTCACGACAGTCTCAGCCACGGAGTTGCCGCCCAGTCGGTTGAAGCCGTGCATGTCCCAGCATCCCGCCTCACCGGCGGCGTAGAGGCCTGCCAGGCCGTAGGCACGGCACCCGATGTTCGTGCGCACGCCCCCCATGCTGTAGTGCTGGGTAGGCCGCACCGGGATGGGTTGGGTGACGGGGTCAACGCCCAGGAACGTCCGGCAGATGTCCGCCACTTCCCGCAGGTTGCTGTCTATGTGCTTCTTGCCCAGGTGCCGGATGTCCAGCCACAGGTGCGTGCCATACGGGCTCTCGATTCCTTTGCCCAGAAGTATGTGCTGCATCATGCGGCGGCTGACCACGTCGCGGGACGCCAGCTCCTTCTTGGCTGGCTCGTAGTCGGGCATGAACCGGTGCTCGTCCTTGTCCAGCAGGTAGCCGCCGTCGCCGCGGCACGCCTCGCTCACCAGGATGTCGCCGGGCACGATGCCCGTGGGGTGGAACTGGACGGCCTCCATGTTACCCAGCGGCACGACGCCCGTGTCCTGGGCCAGCGCCATGCCCGTCCCCTCGTTGATGACGGCGTTGGTGGAGTGCCCGAAGATACGGCCATAGCCGCCCGTGGCGATGATGGTGGCCCGCGCCAGATAGGTGCGAAGCTCGCCGGTGCGCAGGTCCTGAACGATGGCCCCGAAGCAGCGCTGGCCGTCGTGGATGAGGGCCAGCGCCTCGACGCGGTCATGGACGGTGACGCCCAGTTGGAGCACCATGTTGTCCATGGTGTAGACCAGTGAGTGGCCCGTGCCGTCCGACGCGAAGCACGCCCGCCACTTCTTCGTGCCGCCGAAGTCGCGCGCGGCGATAAGCCCCTCTTTCTCTTTTTCCTCTTCAATGACGCGACCGTCCGCCAGCTTGCGCGGCCCCGGCTCCACCCGGCTCCAGGGGACGCCCCAGTGCGACATCTGGCGCACGGCGACGGGGGCAAGCGTGACGAAAAGCCGGGCGACGTCCTGGTCGCAGCCCCAGTCGGAGCCTTTGACCGTGTCCTCGAAGTGGACGTCCGGGGAGTCGCCCTTGCTCATAACCATGTTGCCGAGGGCCGCCTGCATCCCGCCCTGTGCGGCCACCGAGTGGGAACGCCGAGGCGGCACCAGGGACAGCAGGATAGCCTTACGACCGCGCAGCGCGGCTTCCACCGCGGCCCGCTCTCCGGCAAGCCCCGCGCCAATGACGAGAACGTCGGTAAATATCGTTGTCATAGCCCTCTCCCTATCGCGTAGAAGGTCAGCAGGACGCTCAGCCCCAGGATAATGACGAAGACTGACCAGATGGTGAGCGCCAGGTGCGTCTTATGCCGGGCCAGCGGCCCCCACTTCACTGCGACGCGGTAGATGCCCAGAGACCCGTGGCCTTCCACCAGAAGGATGAAGGGGAGATAGAACCAGAGATAGTCCCCAAACACCCGCGCGCCACTCTTGGCCGCCTGGATCGGCAGGTCGAAGAGGATGACGGTCAAATGCACGGCGACGAGGGCTATCAGGAGGATTCCGCTTACGACCTGGAACACCCACGTCCAGGTGTCCTCATGGCGCAGCCACTGCATCTGGCGGAAGAGCCCCTGCTGACGCCGTGCCGTCACCGGCGCCTTGCGGGCCGTGAGGGCAATGTGGGCAAGGAGCATCGGAATCAGGAAGACGGCGCCTATTTGCAGCAGGTAGTTGTCCTCCAGAAAGCCGGCAAGGGTGTTCATGGTCTTGGGTCCCAGGAGGACGCTGGAGAGAAGAGTGAGGTGCATCAGCATGAATCCGAAGAGTCCGACGCCGGTGAGGCTTGTGAGCACCTCGAAGATGGCGTCCCTGCGCGAAGCCTGGGCAGGGGTGGCTGGAGCTACGCCGGAGGGTCCGCTCTGCCGGGAAGTGGGATAAGGTCGCGCCGTGGACTGCGTGAGGTCTAGTGCAATGGCCCGAGGATCCAGCGCTCCGACTGATTGCTGGTTACCCGCGCCGGAGGATGACTGAGGCTGACTAGGCACTTTCATTACATGTTGTCTCCTGTTCTTGGTCTGTCCGAGGCATAGGGTCTCCTCTTGGCCGCGCGACGCGCGCTCAACCCGCTTAAGGGCCCAGCGCAGCGGACGCGATCGTCCATGCGCGCCTGGGAACATGGCCCGGGACCGGAGTGAGGGAGAAGAAGCAATCAGGCGCGCTCGCGCAAGCTCTGCGACCCGTGGAGGTAAGCGGCGCCATCCAACGGGATGCCCGCGCTACAGCGGCCAGCGCCGTGGCTCTGGCTTCGGGGACGTGAAAAGCGGAGGGAACTACAGTGGCCCCCGCGAGCCGTGCGCAGCGGAAGGACTGGAACCGATGTGCGCTGCGGGTGCGGAGGTAGCGGCGAAGGGCCGGGCCAGGGGCGTCATTCAGACGCTGAATCGCGATGTCCATCAGGCTGTTGACACACAGGTCTCCGTATCAGGTGAGACGCGGGTCTTCCATGAGGGCGATTCCTTACCCAGTATATCACACCGTATGATTTGCACTACAAGCTGTGATTCAATTGCACACCTGGACGCACCTGGACGCACCTGGAACACCGCGCAGCACCCTGATGAACGAAGCGCTACACACGAACAAGGCGGACGACAGGATATCGCAAGAACATCAGGGTTTCTGACGCGTATGATAGCCCACTGCGTGGCCTGTCGCCTCTCCGGCTCCGCGCGCCGTACTCTCCGCGCCGCGTTCGGACCCCGAGCGGTTTAAAGGCAGGCGTCGGCAGCGCCAATAGATTTGAACGCATCTAAAAATAGTGCCACAATACTATTTTGATGATGAAAAGGCACTATTGACGAGTTATACCTGTGAGGATATACGCTAGAGAGCAATTTTCCTCACAGATTGGCGAGTCTGGCGAGAACGCGGGTAACAGTTTATGAAGCGCGTCTATCCCTTTGAGGACTACTGCATCGCATGCCGCCATTGCGAGCTGATGTGTCAGCTTGAGCATTCCAACAGTCGCGACCTCATCCAGCTCCTGAAAGACACGTCTTCGCCTTCCCTTAAGCGCATCTTCGTCCTGCAGCAGGGCCCGGTGTCCCTCGCCCTCAATTGCCGCCACTGCGACGAGCCTCTGTGCGCCTATTCCTGCGTGGCGGGCGCGCTGACCAAGGACCCCGGGACGGGGTTCGTTCACTTCAATCAGGACAAGTGCATCGGCTGCTGGACGTGCATCGTTGCGTGCCCCTACGGCGTCATCGCCCGCAACCCGTCCACCGGGCGCATCGCCAAGTGCGACATGTGCCCGGGCCGCGCCGCTCCGGCCTGCGTGGAAGCATGCCCCAACGGCGCGCTTGCGCTGGCGGAGGCGTAGAACGATGACTCGCTACGTTATTGTCGGCAACTCGGCGGGAGGCATAGGCGCCGCGGAGACCATCCGGGCGGCTGACCCGGACGGTCCGGTAACCATCCTGTCCGACGAGTCGTACCCCGCCTATTCACGCCCCGCCATCTCCGAGTTCCTGGCCGGTGAGCGCACGTTCGGCGAGCGGATGCTGTTCCGGGACGCCGACTTCTACAAGCGCCTTCGCATCGAGTGCGTGCTGGCGACCCGCGTCGCCCGCGTGCACGTAAAGGAGAGGGCCGTCGAGCTCTCCGATGGACGGTGCATCCCCTACGACCGCCTCCTGCTGTCCACGGGCGGCACGCCCATCATCCCGCGCATGGAGGGCCTGGACCTCCGCGGAGTGCACCCGTTCACGACAATGGACCACGCCAAGGGCGTCCACGAATCGCTGTCGGGTGGCAAGAACCGCGTCGTCGTCATCGGCGCGGGGTTGATCGGCTGCAGCATGGTGAACGGGCTGCTGCACAGGGGCGACGTCCAGGTCACGCTGGTGGAGTTGAAGGACCGCGTGCTCAGCACCATGGTTGACGCCTACGCCTCCGGCATGGTGGAGAAACGCCTGCGGGAGATGGGGGTGAGCCTGCGCACGGGGCGCTCCGCCACCAAAATCCTTCCGCGCCCGGACGACGCCGCGTCCGTGGGCGGCGTCATGCTGGACAACGGAGAACTCGTCGCCTGCGACGTCGTTGGCATGGCGGTCGGCGTGACCCCGCGCGCGGAACTGGCCCGGGAGGCGGGCATCAAGTGCAATCGCGGCATCTTGGTTGACGCCCACATGGAAACGAGCGCGCCGGGCGTCTTCGCCTGCGGCGATGTGGCCGAGGTGCAGGACTTCATCTACGGCGTCCCCCGCGTCACCGCCATCTGGCCCACCGCCTACGTGGGAGGGCGCGTCGCCGGCGCGAACATGGCGGGCGCGCCGACGCGCTACGACGGCTGCACCGCGATGAACGCGTTCAGCTACTTCAACATGGCGCTGACCTCGGCGGGGATGTTCGATCCCGACCCCGCGCTCGGACACCCCGTCATCACTCTGGAGAAGCCCGGAGCATACCGGAAGTTCGTACTTCGCGACCACAAGCTCATTGGCTTTATTCTGGTGGAGGAGATCGAGCAGTCCGGCGTCTTCTTCAACCTCCTGCGTCATCAGACGGACGTCAGGCCGTTCGAGAAGCGCCTCGCCGACTGGGGTTTCACTATGGCGGCCCTGCCGAAGGACGTGCGCGCGGACTGGATCGGCGGCCCCGGCTACGCGCTGCCCGCGAAGAAGCGGGCCGCGGCCGAGCCCGCATGCGAGAAGGTGTCCCGATGAAGGGCCTGCTGAACCCCGACAATCGCTACGGCGACGACAAGTCCAGCGCGGCGTGCTCCATCTTCGGCATGATGGACACGACGGGCCGGCGCTTCTCCAGCGAGCCCGTCGTCCGCGCCATCACCAACATGCACGACCGGAGCAACGGCCTCGGCGGCGGCTTCGCCGGGTACGGCATCTACCCGGAGTATCCAAACCACTACGCCTTGCACGTCATGTATATGAAGCCCAACGCCAAGCAGCAGGTGGAAACGTACCTGCGCGACGAGTTCGCCATCGAGCACGCCGAGCCGATACCCACGCGTCCCACCAGCGGCGTCGTCAACCCGCCCGACGCGTGGCGCTACTTCGCCCTGCCCAAGCAACTTGACAGCCTCTCCAACGACGACGCAGTGGTCCGGCGGGTCATGCACGTGAACACCAGCATGGCCGATGCATTCATCTTCTCCAGCGGGAAGAACATGGGCGTCTTCAAGGGCGTGGGGTTCCCGGAGGCCATAGCGCAATTCTTCCGCCTGGAGGACTACGAGGGGTACCTGTGGACATCCCACGGCCGTTTCCCCACGAACACGCCCGGCTGGTGGGGCGGCGCCCACCCGTTCAATATCCTTGACTGGACGGTCGTCCACAACGGAGAGCTGTCCTCCTACGGCATCAACCGGCGGCACCTGGAGATGTTCGGCTACTACTGCACGCTCCAGACGGACACAGAGGTGGCCGCCTACGCCGTGGACCTGCTGGTCCGGCGGCACGGGCACTCCATAGACACACTGGCGAAGGTGCTGGCGGCGCCCCTCTGGTCGGAGATTGACCGGATGCCGCCAAAAGAGCGCGCGCTGCACCAGACGCTGCGCCAGGTGTACGGGAGCCTGCTGCTGAACGGCCCCTTCACCATCATCATCGCCCACGCCGGGCAGATGATCGGCCTGACGGACCGCATCCGGCTGCGTCCCCTCGTTGCGGGCGCGCATGGGAATGTGCTGTACCTCTCGTCGGAGGAATCGGCCATCCGTCTCGTGTGCCCGGACGTGGAGCACACGTGGACGCCCGTGGGCGGTGAGCCAATCGTCGGCACGATGGGCGTGGCCCCCGGCCCGGCGAAGAGCGCCGCGTCCGCTCATGCCGCGGCGGGGCGATCGAGAGCGCGCGGGAGAGGGTAGCCCATGATTATCACCAGCCACAACGAGCAGACGAAGAGCTACCTGAAACCCCGCTTCCGCGCGGACATCGTGGACGGGCTGTGCATTCGCTGCGGGTGCTGCGTGGAGCAGTGCAGCTTCGACTCTCTGTACTTCGACGCGCAGCACCAGCGCATCGGCACCCTTGACGAGAACTGCGTCGCGTGCCATCGCTGCGCCGTGTTCTGCCCGACGCAGGCCATCACCATCCGCCAGGCGTCCAGCGAATACAAACACAACGAACACTGGCGCCCGGAGATGATCGAGGACATCATCCGCCAGTCGGAGACGGGCGGCGTCCTCATCACGGGCATGGGCGCGGACAAGGCGTGGACGTGCTACTGGGACAAGCTCTGCCTGAACGCCAGCCAGGTGACCAACCCATCCATTGACCCCCTCCGTGAGCCTATGGAGCTGCAGACCTTCCTGGGCCGGAAACCAGACCGGGTGGAGATAGACCCGCGGACAATGGAGCTTAAGACCACTCTGGCGCCGCAGGTCCGCATTGAGACGCCCCTCATGTTCTCCGCCATGTCCTACGGGGCTATCAGCCTCAACGTGCACGAGGCCCTGGCGCGGGCGGCCAGTATGTCAGGGACGCTCTACAACACCGGAGAGGGGGGACTGCACCCCAAGCTGTACAAGTACGGCCCGCATACCATTGTGCAGGTGGCGTCGGGACGCTTCGGCGTGCACCCCGCCTATCTGGACGTAGGAAGAATCGTGGAGATCAAGATCGGGCAGGGCGCCAAGCCGGGCGTAGGAGGTCACCTGCCCGGAGAAAAGGTCAGCGCCACGGTCGCCACCACCCGCATGATTCCTCAGGGCACAGACGCCCTTTCGCCCGCGCCGCAGCATGACATCTACTCCATTGAAGACCTGTCCCAACTCATCCACGCCCTCAAGGAGGCGACCAACTATACCAAGCCGATCAGCGTGAAGATAGCCGCCGTCCACAACTCGGCGGCCATCGCATCGGGCATCGCGCGGGCGGGCGCGGACATGATCGCCATTGACGGCATCCGCGGCTCCACGGGCGCGGCGCCCAAGTCCATCCGCGACAACGTGGGCATACCCATCGAGATGGCGCTGGCCTCCGTGGACTCCCGCCTGCGGGCCGAAGGCATTCGCAACCAGGTGTCCCTGGTCGTGGCCGGCGGGTTCCGCACCAGCGCGGACGTGGCGAAGGCCATCGCCCTGGGCGCGGACGCCGTGTACATTGGCACGGCGGCCCTCATCAGCATTGGCTGCACCGTCTGCCAGGCGTGCTACACCGGACGCTGCGCCTGGGGCATCACCACCACGGACGACAAGCTGACCAAGCGACAGAACCCGGAGATTGCGGCGCAGCGAATGTCGAACCTGCTGCATAGCTGGAGCCACGAGCTGAAAGAGATGCTCGGGGCCATGGGCATCAACTCCATTGAGAGCCTCCGCGGTAACCGGCTGCACCTGCGCGGCGTCGGCCTGACCCGCGCGGAGGCCGATATCCTGGGCGTACGTCTGGCGGGAGAATAGACGTGATCCGCGTCAATGAGCACAAGCCGTCAACCGCCACGGTCCGCCTGGACGCGGCGGGGCTGCACTACAAAGAGCTGAACGCGCGCCTGCGCAGCGCCGTGACGGCGGGCGCGCAGCGCATCGAGCTGGTCAACGTCCACGGCCAGCGGTACATCGGCACCGACCTGGACAGCCCCGTGGAGATTCACATCCACGGCACGCCGGGCAACGACCTGGGGGCGTTCATGGACGGGCCGCGCATCATCGTGCACTCCCATGCCCAGGACGGGTGCGGCAACACCATGAACAAGGGGGAGATCGTCATTCACGGCCACGCCGGTGACATCCTGGGGCTTTCCGCTCGGGGCGGGCGCATCTTCGTGCGCGACAACGTGGGCTATCGCACGGGCATTCACATGAAGCAGTACCAGGAGACGCGGCCGATAGTGGTCGTGGGCGGCACCGCCCAGGACTTCCTCGGCGAATACATGGCAGGGGGCGTGCTGCTGCTGGGGCTGACGCTGCCCGAGGGCGAGACCCACAAGGCCCGCTTCATCGGCACAGGCATGCACGGCGGCGTCATCTACCTGCGGGGGAGCGTGGAGAGCCACCATCTGGGCAAAGAGGTGGGCGTGGCCGACATCGAGGCCGCGGACGCCGACCTGCTGTCCGAGATGGTGGGACAGTACGTCGCGTACTTCGGCGGCGACGCGGAGGCCATCCTGCGCGGCCCGTTCACCAAGCTGGTGCCTCTGTACCTGCGGCCCTACGGGCCTCTGTACGCGCCGACGCACCGGGGCGCCCAGGGCGTCGTGCGCCGCATGGAGCGGCGGTAGCGACCTTCTCCCCTAGCCCGCCCGCACGACCTCTGCGAAGCTGCACGCGGTCTGACACCAGGGAGTCATGCGGCCCCGGCACACCGGCCCGGACGGCTCGGCGGCGCCCATCAGCACAAGGTCCGCCTTCTCCCGTCGCGCCACCGTGAAGATACCCTCCGCCGGATAGCCCACGAGAAACGTCGAGCGGGCGCGTATGCCCTGGGCGCTCAACCGCTTCTCCTGCTCGGCGAGGTAGTGCCGCAGGTTGGTCTCGACGCACCGCATCATGTCCACGATGCGCCCGCGCTGGACCGGGTCCTGGCCCATCTGGTTCCCCTGCGGCCCCCACACGCACAGAAGCAGTACCTCGACATCGCCCGTGCGGGCAAGCCGCTCCACGGCGGCGATGGCTTCTTCGGAGACCTGTGTGCCCTCCAGTGGAACGAGAACCCGCGTGGACATGGCTCCACCTCCGGTTGCGTGCGTGTACGAGGTCGCGGATAGAGGCGCGAGTAGCGGACTCCTGTGTCTGAGATGCCGGTGCGCATTATAGCACGCAGTGACCCTGTCCACAGCTATGGCACTAGCGTGATCATGTCAAATCTGGACGCCCGCCGTACGCGTGCATTCCCCGCGAATGTCGTCACAGCGCTACGCCACGCGTTGACGCTCGACGCCCCGCTACGCTACAATTCCGCTGCGCGCGATGCGCGAGTCCATAACAAGGAGTACGTTATGTCAAAAATCGCGGTGCTCGACCCCGTCAGCGCGGGAAGCGGCGAAGTCCTGCCCCTTCCGCCACGGCTGGACTCTGTCAAAGGAAAAAGCATCGGCGTCCGCGTGCACTGGACGCGTTTCGACGCCTTCGCGCAGCGCGTGGAGGAGGTTCTGCGCGAGAAGTACGGAGCGGCGAAGACCCTGCACATTGAGGGGCGCGGCATTTCCGTGCAACCGAAGCGCGCCGCCGAGTGGAACCAGTGGATGGCCGGAAGCGACGCCGCCATCGTTGGGCTGGCGGCCTGAGGCTCCTGCACGTCGTGGTGTATCCGCGACGCAGTGGAGACCGTGAAGAAGGGCATCCCCACCGTCGCGGTCGTGACGGAGGAGTTCGTCTCGCTGGCGAAGGCCATCGCCACGTCCCTGAAATACCCTGACCTGCCCATGGTTGTCGTGCCGCACCCCTTCGAGATGCTTCCGGTGGAGCAGGTGCGCAAGCTGGCCGACGAAAAGGTGCAGGAGCTGGTCAACCAGATGGAGAAGCCCCGTCCGGCGCCCGCGCGTCGCGCCCCCACGGCGTAACGTCTATCAGCAGGAGAACCGTTCATGCAGACCACTCCCTTGAAGTCCAAGGTGCTGGATGTGGAGGAGGACCCGGAGGCCCTTTTTGAAGACTTCTACGCCCGCGGCTGGACCGACGGCCTGCCCATCATCCCGCCGACTCCCGCGCGCGTGGAGCGCATGATCGCCGCGGGCGGCAGACCCGCGAACGAGGTTGTCGCCATCCTTGAGCCGCGGAACGCCCCGGCCACCGTCGAAAAGCTCGCCATTAACGCGGTGATGGCGGGCTGCCACCCATCGTACTTCCCCGTGCTGCTGACCATCGTGGAGTGCATGCCCCATTCCGGCCTGGACCCTCTGGGCATCAACACCACGACGAACCCGGTGTGGCTCATGAGCGTCGTGAACGGGCCTGTCCGCCAGAAGCTGAACATCAACAGCGGCTACGGCGTCCTGGGCCCCGGGTGGCGCGCGAACGCCACCATTGGACGGGCGACGCGCCTCATCCAGCTCAACACCGCCGGTTCCATCCCCGGCGAGGTCACCAAGTCATGCCAGGCCCATCCCGGCCGCTACGGCCAGTGCGTCGGCGAGTTCGAAGAGCGGTCGCCGTGGGAGCCGCTGCACGTGGAGCGCGGCTTCAAGAAAGAGGAGAGCGCCGTGACGCTTGTGGCGCCCATGAGCGCCATCCGCATCACGGAGACCGACTGCAAGACGGCGGAAGGTCTGCTGCACTACATCGCGGGCTGCATGGACAGCCCGACGACGGCGGGCCACCCCGACACCCACTCGCTCCTGATGCTGTGCCCCGACCACGCCGCCATTCTGGCGCGGGAGGGCCTGTCCAAGAAAGACGTCAAGCAGGAGCTGTACAAGCGGACGAAGGCCATCCCGCTCTCCCGCTGGCCCAGCGAGCTGACGACGGGCGACCTGAAACGCCTGGGCGTCGTGGGGCACCGGCCCGCAGACTTGGGCGGGACGACGTGCGTGCACTCCAGCCCCGACCACTTCAAGGTCATCGTGGCGGGAGGGCCGAGCGGCTACCACTCCACATGGTTCTCGCTCTGGTTCCACGGCGCGGAGATTCCCACCCGGCGCATCCAGCTCCCCGACTAGGGGACCCGCGCGCCGTCGGAGCGTTCATCCCCACACGTCGCGCGCGGCGTCGCCCCGCAGGTTATCGTCGAAACCGACATGCCGCTGACGGGGCAAGGGCTGACATGCGCCACACGCGCCACGGGCGCTACGCCCGTCTCAGGGTCTGACACGTTTTGCCCACAGGAGGAGTCAGTATGGGCACAGAGGCTCACGCCGCATTGCCCGGCGTGCGTGTCCTGGAATACGGACGGCTCGTCGCCGCCCCGTACGCGAGCAAGCTGCTCGCGGACCTGGGCGCCGACGTCATCAAGGTCGAAGACCCGGGTGGCGATCCGGCCCGCAAGTGCGGCCCCTTTCCCGAGGACAGACCGCACCCTGAAAACAGCGGCCTCTTCCTGTACCTTAACACCAGCAAAAGCGGCGTCACTCTGAACATGGACTCAGCGGAGGGACGCCGCCTCTTTGGCGAGCTTGCCGCCCGGAGCGACGTGCTCATTGAGGACACGCCGCCCGGCCAGATGGCGTCTTGGGGGCTGGACTTCGCCACGCTCCACGAACAGAATCAACGCCTGGTGATGGTCTCCATCACACCCTTTGGACAGACCGGCCCGTGCGTGCACTACAAGGCACACGCGCTGACCACATTCCATGCGGGCGGCGAGGGCATGCTCCTGCCCAACGGCTCCGACTACGTGGCCCGCCCGCCGGTCTCCCTCCCCGGTTTTGCGCACGACTACGATTGCGGTATGACAGCGGCCGTTGCGGGACTTGCCGCCCTGTACCACGCCCGCGCCGCGGGACGCGGGCAGCACGTGGACATCTCCAGGCAAGAAGCGGCCACGGCCTTCATGCGCCAGGAGATCAGTGAGTACGTCGCCACAGGCGTGGTCAGCAGTCGCGGCAAGGCGGCGTCGTACCACAGGGACGTGGCCCCCTGCAAGGACGGCTACGTTACCGTCCACTTCATCAATGACAAGGAGTGGGAGGCATTCACAGAGGTGATGGGCAACCCCGAATGGGCGAAGAGCGACAGGTTCAAGGACGTGGCGGGCCGCCGGGAAAACCATCGGGAGATGATGCAGCGCTTGGCGGAGTGGACCTGCCAGCACACCAAGCTGGAGATTTACACGCGCGCCCAGGTCCTTCACTCGCCCACCGGCGCGCACCTCACGCCGGACGAGCTTCTCGCCTCGCCTCAGTACGCTGCCCGCGGCTTCTTTGTGGACATGACGGACCCGCAAGGACACGCATGGCGCGTACCCCGGGGGCCGTGCCAATTCTCGGAGACCTCATTCGCCGTTCGACGGCCCGCTCCCCGGCTCGGCGAGCACAATGACGCCGTGCTGTGCGGCCAGCTTGGACTCTTGCGGGAAACGCTGGCGCGCCTCCGGCAAACAGGAGTCGTCTAGATGCAAGCAAACGAGTTTCCCGCGCGCGGGGCCCTGAGCGGAGTGCGTGTAGCGGACTTTACATGGCTCGCGGCGGGACCCTACGGCACGCAGTTACTCTCCTTCCTGGGCGCGGAGGTCATCCGCTTCGAAAGCCGCAAGAGACTGGACAGCTATCGTCGCACCTCGGACGCGCCCGGCGTCGAAGGACGCACGCGCGCGCTTCTTTTTAACGACGTGAACCTTGGCAAGATGTCGGTAACCGTGGACCTCGCCACCCCGAAGGGCCTCGCGCTGGCCCTGGAGGTGATCCGGATAAGCGACGTGGTCGCGGACAACTTCAGTCCCGGCGTGATGCAGCGGCTGGGCCTGGGCTACGAGCGCCTGCGCAGAATCCGACCGGACATCATCGTCATCGCCTCATCGGCCTGCGGCTCCGCCGGCCCGGAGGCGCGCTGCGTGGGCTACGCGCCCACGTTCTCCGCCCTCGCGGGATGGGGACATCTCATGGGATTCCCGGACATGCCTCCCGCTGAAACGGGGCGCAACACGGACCTGCGGGTCGGCGCCGCGAGCGCTTTCGCAGTGCTCGCCGCCCTGCACTACCGGCAAAGCACGGGGCGCGGCCAGTTCATCGACCTCTCCGCACGCGAGGCGCTGACATGCTCCATAGGCGACTTGCTGCTCGAGAGCCAGATGACGGGCAGGGCGCCCTCGCGCCAGGCGAACCGAAAGCCCGGCATGGCCCCGCACGGCGTGTACCGCTGCAAGGGCGAGGACGCGTGGGTGACGATAGCCGTCGAGTCGGACGAGGAGTGGGCGGCGCTGTGCGCGGCCACGGGACACCCCGAGTGGCGGGACGACGCCCGTTTCCGCGATCTCTATGTGCGATGCAGGCATCAGGACGAACTGGACAGACTGATCGGGGAGTGGACGCTCCCGCGGACGCCCGCCGAGGTGACGCGCATCCTGCAGGGGGTCGGTGTCGCTGCAATGCCGTGCATGCCCAATCGCGATCTTCTGGAGGACAGTCATCTCCGTTCCCGTGGCTGCTTCACCAACGTGCAGCATCCCACGCTTGGCCCCATCACAGTGATGGGCGCGCCGTGGAAGCTCTCGGACACGCCCGTGCAGCCGCCCGCGCCGTCGCCGTTGGTCGGCCAGCACACCGGCTGGGTGCTCGCCGACCTGCTCGGCCAAAGGCCCGCGGAGACCGCCCGACTAACGGAGACCAACATTCTGTACTAGGCAGTAGACAGCCTTGCACACAATATGTCATTCTGAGCGGAGCGAAGAATCTACGCCTGGTACATGAACTGATGTAGACCCTTCACTTCGTTCAGGGTGACAGGGAATCCGCAGGCGGCTTTTTGTGCATAGCTCCATTGGGCCAGCGCGCGGCGGCGGGCTTGCCCCGCCAGACGTTTTGGCAGAGAATGACGCAGGGCAACCATGTTCTACAATACGGAGGTACTCTTATGGTCCTGGAAAGCAGCGCCCGCATCACGGAACAGGGCATCGCCGACCTGCGCGCCCGCGTCGGCTCCTACTACACGATCCAGCGGGGCGACACGCAGGCGACCGCCGACAACATCCGCCACTTCTGCGGGGCCATCGGCGACTGCAACCCCCTCTACATTGACCCCGCTTACGCTCGCAAAACGAAGCTGGGCCAGCTGCAGGCGCCGCCCACGTTCCTCTACAGCATCATTCACCCGACCGGCATGCGGACCGGCGGCATGCCCGGCGTCCACGCCTTCCACTCCGGAAACGACTGGGAGTACCTCCGGCGCATCCAGGAAGACGACATCCTGACGGGCAGTTACAGGCCTATCAGCGTCGTCGAGAAGCGCAGCCAAATGGGCGGGCGCTCCGTCATCGTGTACGCGGAGATCGTGTACTTCAACCAGCGCTCCGACGTGGTGGCCCGCACTATCGGCTGGACGATCCGCGTCGAGCGGCAGGCGTCACAGGAGAGGGGCAAGTACAAGGCCATCACCAAGTACCGCCATACGGACGAGGAGATTGAGCGCATCCTCGCCGCGTACGCGAAGGAGGCCGCGTCCATCCGCGGGGCCACTCCGCGCTACTGGGAGGATGTGCAGGTGGGCGAGGAACTGCCCCCCGTCGTGAAGGGGCCTCTGAACATGGGCGACATGATCGCGTGGCGCGGCGTCTTCGGACATCCGGCGGCGGCCCACGGGCTGGCCCTCCGCGAGATGAAGCGCCATCCCGCCTTCACGTTCCGCGACCCGAAGACGGGCGCCATGCAGCGCATAGCCCAGGTCCACGAGGACGCGAAGGCCGCCGAAAGCGCGGGCGTCCCCGGCGCGTACGATATCGGGGCGCAGCGCAACTGCTGGCTGGGCACCGTCGTCACCAACTGGATGGGCGACGAGGGCTTCATGACGCGGCTCTACGCGGAGTACCGGCGCTTCAACATCTTCGGCGACATCCAGTGGGGAAAGGGAAAGATCACGGGCAAGCGCGTGGTGAACGGCAGCCATCTGGTGGACATGGACGTCTGGTTCGAGAACCAGCGCGGCGAGGTGACGACGCCCGGCCACTCCACTGTGTCTCTGCCCTCACGGGCCGGAAAGTAGGTGACAGACATGCCGCTGCCGACTCTCGTTACGAACGCCACCATCACAAAGCAGGGCGTGGACGCGCTGCGACGGCGCATCGGCGTGCCGATGCGCCTGCACCCCCACAACGGGCAGGTCACCAGAGACGCCATCCGGCGCTTCACGCGGGGCGTCGGCGACGGCAACCCGCTGTGGACGGACGAGACCTACGCAACGCACACCCATCACGCCATCAACCCCACGCCGCCCATGTTCCTGTACAGCGTCGTGTGCCCCAGCGGCGACCTGGCCGGAGGGCTGCCCGGCGTCCACTCCTTCCACGGCGGCAACGACTGGGAGTTCCAACGCGTCCCCCACGTCGGCGACCGCATCACGGCGTCCGCCACGCTGACCGACGTGGTGGAGAAGCAGAGCAGCTACGCGGGCCGCTCCGTCATCCAGTACGTGGACGTCGTGTACAAGGACCAAGAGGGCGAGGTCGTGGCGAAGGCGCGCGGGTGGAGCGTCAGGACGGAACGGGACGCGGCCCGGCAGAGAGGACGCTACGCGGGACTCCCGTCCGACAAGTACACACCCGAAAAGCTGCGGGCGATTGAAGAGGAGATGGACCACGAGGAGATTCAGGGAAACAAGATTCGCTACTGGGAGGACGTGAAGGAGGGCGACTCGCTGGGCACCGTGGTCAAGGGACCGCTGGGCCTGGAGGACGTGGAGACGTTTGTCGCCCACGTCCACGGCGCCATGGCGATGGGCAGGCACGCCGCCTACTTGCAGCGACATCCGGCATGGGTGTACCGTGATCCGGAGACGAACTACTACGAGCCGTGGTCACAGGTGAACTTTCTTGCCTCCGCCGCCCAGGCAGTCGGTATCCCGCGCCCCTACGCCCTGGGATCGCAACGCGTCTGCTGGCTGGGCCATCTACTGACCAACTGGATGGGCGACGACGGCTTCTTGGCGAAGCTTTCCGTCACGATGACACGCCCGACCATGCACGGGGACACCCAGTGGTGCAAGGGGACCGTCACGCGCAAGCGGGTCGAGAACGGCCAGCACCTGGTGGACTGCGACGTCTGGTCCGAGGGCCAGAGCGGCGAGGCCACGACCAAAGGTACGGCTGTGATTCGACTGCTGTCCACGTCCGTTCAGCTGTGGGGCGTGGCCGCGGGAAAGAGCTGAAAACCGCGGCGCCGTCCTGAGACACCATCGGCCAATACGCTATTGAAGGAGCACACTATGGGCAGCAAGGTGCGTTACGGGATCAGCCTCGTGGCCGACCGCCTCTCGGAGTACCCGGGGTGGGTCCGCCTCGCCGAGGAGTCGGGGTTCGACATGATCGGCCTGACCGACTCGCCCTCCGTCTATCCGGAGACGTACATCACGGGCGTGCTCTGCGCGCAGAACACGTCCCGCATCCGCTTCGGCCCCCGCGTGACGAACCCGCTGACGCGCAACCCCATGGTCACGGCCTCGGCCATCGCCGGCCTGGACGAGTTGTCCAAAGGCCGCGCCATCCTGGGCATCGGCACGGGCGACAGCGCCGCCTTTCACACCGGGAACCGCCCGGCGTCCGTGAAGAAGCTCGGCGAGTACGCCCTGGCGGTGCGCGGCCTTCTGCGCGGAGAGGAGGTCACGTACAACGGAAAGCAGCTTCGGCTCATGTGGACGAAGCGGAATGTGCCGGTCTACCTGGCCGCCGCAGGGCCCAAGACACTGCGGCTCGCCGCGCAAATAGCGGACGGCATCATCATCGGGACGGGCGTGTCGCCGGACATCGTCAAGGCCACGCTCGCGACGATCCATGACGCGGCAAAAGAGGCGGGCCGCGACCCGAACACGCTGGACCTGTGGTGGCTCTGCGGCTGCCGCATCGGCCCGTCGCGCGCGGAGGCAATCGAGGACGCCAAGACGTTCCTGGCGGCGGCCTGCAACGCCACGTTCCAGGTCTCGCTGGACAACAAGCACCTTCCGAAGCGCCTGTACCCCGCGGTAGAGCAGCTGTGCCGCGACTACAACTTCTGGGAGCACGTGAAGCCCGGACGCGACGCGCAGAACGCGCGACTGGTGGAGCGGGACGGCCTGAAGGAGTACTTGGCCGACCGCTTCCTCGTCGGCGGGACGCCGGAGGACTGCGCGCGCAAGATCAAGGAGTCAGCAGCGGCGGGCGCCACCCAGTTCTGGTGGACGGTGAACCTGCCGGACAAGGCGGCGTTCATCCGCGCGTTCAGCAAGGACGTCATGCCGCTGGTGGCGTCGAAGTCCCCAGCCACGCCAGCGTAGCCACGCTGGTGTGGAATCCTTTATGATAGCTCCTGCTATCACCAGCTTAGCGGCCCGGTGCGCCGAAATCGGGAAAGGACAGACCGAGGAGAGATGACCACCACGTCTGACTACGCGAAGGAGATTACCCGCGCCGCCGCGGAGATGGGCCTGCGCCTGCCCCTGGTCGTGGAGCCTCACGACAAATCGGTGACCGTCAACGGCCTGCGGTTCCACTACCTGGACTGGGGCAATGAGGACAAGCCGCCCATGCTCCTGCTCCACGGCGGCGCTCAGACCGCGCATAGCTGGGACTTCTTCGCGCTGGCCGTCCGGCCTGACTTCCACGTCGTCGCGCTCGACCAGCGCGGCCACGGCGACAGCCAGTGGGCGCCGGACGGCGACTACAGCCTGGAGTCGAACCAGCGGGACATCCACTCCTTCGTCCAGGAGATCGGCTTCGACAGGTTCGTCCTAGTTGGCCTGAGCATGGGCGGACGGAACACGCTGGTGTACACGGGGACCCATCCCGAACGCGTGCGCGCGGCAGTCATCGTGGACGTGGGGCCGGAGACGCGGCGCGAGGGACGGCGCCAGATCCGCGAGTTCGTCACCACCACCGACGAGATGGACTCCGTCGAGGCGTTCGCCCGCCGGGTCATGGAGCGGAACCCGCACAGGAAGCTGCCGCAGCTCGTCGGAAGCCTTCAGTGGAACCTGAAACAGCTCCCCAACGGCAAGTGGACGTGGAAGTACGACAAGCTCCTGCGGACGCCGGGTTTCCGGCCCGCGCGCGGCACGGTGGAGGACCTGTGGGCGTGCGCGAGAAACATCGCCTGCCCCACGCTCATCGTGCGCGGCGGCGACAGCCTAGTGCTGGACAGGGAGGGCGCGGAACACCTGCAACAGGCGATACGCGGCAGCCATCTCGTGGAGGTCACGAACGCCGGACACACCGTTCCCGGAGACAACCCTCTGGGGTTCGAGGCGGCGGTGAAGCCCTTTTTGAAGGGCCTGCCCTAGTCCGCCGCGTTCGTCGAGGAGCTTACGCCACCGCCGGCGTCGCGCGGACGGGCCGTCGGGACCGATAGACGAACCCCACGATCACCAGGTGCGTCACCACGACGCCGACGAACGCCCACGCGTAGCTGCCGGACAGGTCATAGACCAGCGCGCCCAGGAACGGGCCGAAGGCATTGCCCGTGGTCTCAAAGAGCAGCGACACCCCTCGGATGCTGCCCACGTTCCGCCGCCCGAAGTAGGCGGGCCAGACGGTGTGCCCCACCGTGTGAACGCCCCCCTGCCCCAGGCCGAACACGACGACGGCCGCGTACACGATGACGGGCGATGCCGCCAGGCCAATCAGACCGAGGCCCACCATGGAGGTGGCAAGGGCAATCGCGTAGGCCACATGGACGGGGAGCCGGTCCGCCATGCCGCCCCATATGATCTGAGACAGGCCCTGAAGCAAAGCGTAGAGGCTCAGCGCCCCAATCGCGAGCGCGGTGCTGAAGCCCCGGTCCGTCAGGCTGGAGACCATGTTGAACACGATCGCCGACGTGGTGACGATGTGAAAAAACGCGACGATCGAGAGCAGCCAGAAGGCCCTCGTCCGCGTCGCCTCGGCCACGGTCCATTCCGGGTCGTCCGCGGAAACCGGCGGCGCCTGCGTCGCGTGGCGAACGCCGTGTGATGGAACGCTCGGCGCGGCATTTCCGCTGTCCCCGTCCGGCAACAGGCCCATGTCCTCCGGCCTGCGCCGGACAAGCAGCCATGCGGGGAGCAGCACCAGCACCCATGTCAGCACGCCCATGACAAACCAGGCGTTGCGCCAGCCTGACGTGGTAATAATCCAACCGGCCAGCATCGCCAGCGCCGCGCCGCCCAGAGCCGGCCCCGCCATTGCGATGGCTATCGCCCTTCCACGCTTGCGAATGAACCACTGGGCCGTCGCCGACGCAATGAACGCATCGCCCAGCGGCCCGAATGCCATGAGCCGTCCAATGATGTAGGCCACGTAGAACTGCCACAGCCCGCTCACCTGCGAGAGGCCGACAAGGGCCAGGCCCATGACCACGGCGCCGCCGACAAAAAGCACGCGCGCGCCGTAGCGGTCGAGGAGGGACCCGAAGCTGAAGCCGGTCAGGGCGGCGATGACCGTGCCCACAGTCACGGCGCCGGTGGTGAGCGAGCGGCTCCAGCCGAACTCCTCGGACATGGGCTTGAGGAATACGCTGAAAAGGAACCCGGTGAGGCTCGCTTTAACGAAACCGGCCAGGAACCCCACAAAAACGACAGCCCATCCGTGGTACACGCGACCGTGGATGACGTTGTCCAGCAGCGCCACGATTTTCACGCCGCGCCAGCCGTCCACCCGACGTGGCCCTAGCCCACCGACCGCAGGAAGTCCAGCACCGCGTGGGCGCAGACGTCAGGATGAGTGTGCTGCACGAATCCCCCCGCGCCCGGCACCATGAAGAGCCGCGCGCCAGGGATGAGCTGCTGCTGCTCGCGGTAGACCTCCGAAGGATGACCGACGCTGTCCCCCGGCGCGATGACGAGAGTCGGCGCCTTGATGCGGCGGAGCCGCTCGGTCAGGTCTTTCCCCTGCAGGTACCGCAGCGTCTCCATGACCACCCAGGGCTTGGTGCGGCTCATCTGCTGGGCGTACCATTCAGCGAGTGCGGGATTGGCGTCCTTGCCCAGGCGCCTGCTCATGGACGAACGCGCCCACGCCTCCACGCCGTTCTTCTGGACGAAGTCCGCCGACTCCCTGTAGTAGGGGCCGAGGAACTTGAACGGCGATGTGCTGGTGGTCAGGCTCTTGACGCGCTCCGGGTACTGGTACGCGAACTGCAGGCCGATCGTCCCGCCCACCGTCTCGCCGACGTAGTGGACCTTCTGCACCCCCAAGTGGTCCAGAAGACGCGCGACGTCCGTCGCGAAGCCCTCAATCGACCACGGGTAACCCGACGGCGGCGCCGTGGAGTCGCCGAAACCGCGGGCGTCCATCCGCACCACGCGGTAGTGCCGGGCGAGGATGGGCACCCACGCCCACCAGAAGCGATGGTTCTTGCCATTACCGTGGTGCAGCAGGACCGTGTCGGGCGTGCGCCACGGATCGGTGAAATCATCAATGCAATAGAACATCTCCAGGGCGTCATCAATGCGGACTGTAGGCATAGACGTCTCCTTCTATCTATTGGATGCGGGCCGCGCCTATGCTACATCAGCAGTCACGGAAGGGCAAGGCTCCGGCAAGAAAGGCGGCGACCAGACGCGCCTCGCCCGTGCAGGACACGACAGATGAACACTCGCACTTTCATGAAAATTCCCCCGAAACTCGCTGGACTTGTAGCTGGAAATTTACACGAGTGCGCTATAATAAAAACAGCGCTGAAGAACTTAGCGGTCAAGATCATACAAGAGAGTGGAGCAGACCCCCCTGAAAATGAGCAGGGACACAACCGATTCCGATTATCATAGCGTCTCCTCACCTCGGAATCTCCTCCGGCGGCGAGTTATTCTTACCGCTGTCGTCTTTTCGAAGATCCCCCGTCGTTCCGGTCTTTGCCCGGTTTCTCCATTACTTTCTGACTGTTCCGTAACTCATTCTTAATCACGAAAGGGGGTGACCCCACATGCCAGCAGCCAAGAAGGCCGCCAAGAAGGGCAAGAAGTAGCCCGCGGCTCGGTGACCTAAAAGCAGAGAGACCTCGGCGGGAGGTCTCTCTGCTTTTTAACGAGACCAGGGGTCGCGCTCTGGCCCCTTCTGGAACAGTGTGGTAGCATAGCGTCCGAGTTTGGGGACTGGCCGGGGAATCCGTTCGCGGGGAATTTGCGTATCTCCTGATGAAGGCCAGGCCCCGGCACGAGGTATGCCGGTGGACTACACTCCGCTGCTGGACGAAGAGCTTGCGGCGCGCATAGCTCAGGGAGACAGAGAGGCGCTGGGCTTGGTCTATGACCGCTACGCGCGCGTCGTGTTTTCGATAAGCCTTCGCCTGCTCAACGATAGAACGGTGGCGGAAGAGATTACGCAGGAAGTCTTCGTGAATTTGTGGCTCAGGGCCGGAACGTACCACGCGGAGAAAGGCAAGTTTTCCACGTGGCTGCTGAGCATCGCGCATAACCGCGCGGTGGACCATCTCCGCCGCATGCGTCGGGAGGGCAAGTCCGTGCCGCTGGAGGGACCCGAGATGGACCATGCCGCCACGGATGGGCCGGACCCCGCGCAGGAGTCCGCGCTGCTGGCCGACCGTCAGGTGGTCCAGCGCAGCGTGGACCAGTTGCCCCCGCAGCAACGCGAGGTCCTGGTGCTGGCCTACTACCGCGGCCTCACCCAGGTGGAAATCGCGAACCAACTGGGAGCGCCGCTGGGGACGATCAAGACGCGCATGCGTCTGGGACTTCTGAAATTGCGGGATATGCTTAGAAACCTCAACAGGGAGGAGAGCGATTCACGGTGATCAACGGTGAACGTCGCGGCCCCCTGATTACGTGCGAGGACATGGGAGACCTGCTGGCTCCATATGTTCTGGGGGCGCTGGACACGCTGGATAGAAAGCCCGTGGAGGACCACCTGCTGGCGTGCGCCCCGTGCGCTCAGTTGGCGCGGGAGTACCAGACCATCGCGTCCTCCCTGGCGTTTGGCGTGTCCCTGATTGACCCGCCGCCCGCGCTGAAAGAACAGGTGCTGGCGCGGGCCGCAGCCCTGCCACAGTCCGCCCCACCGCGCACGCCCTCGCCGGGCCGCTGGCAGCGCATGTGGGACGGGATGAACGCGGTGATGAGGCCACGCGCCGCGGCCGTCGCGGTGGCGGGCGCGGTGGGCATCGTCGCGCTGGCCGTCTGGGTGGCCGTTCTGCAATCGGAAATCGCCAGCCAGCGCGCGGCAACTCAGGCGCTCGCGCGGACGCTGGAGCAGCAGCAGCAGACGCTGGCCTGGGCCACGGGGCCCGCGGTGCTCAGGTACACGATGAGCGGCACCGAGTCCGCGCCGTCCGCCTGGGCGACCATGCTGTACAGGCCCACGATGGAGGAGGCCATCCTCGTCGCGGGAGACATGCCTTTGCTTCCCGCCGGCAAGGTCTATCAGCTCTGGCTCGTCCGCGACGGGCAGCGGACCAGCGGCGGGACGTTCACCGTGGACGCCAGCGGGCGCGGACAGGCGCTGGTCCACCCTCCTCTGCCCATTAAGGAGTACCAGTCCATGGGCGTGACCGTGGAGCCGACGGGAGGCAGTCCCGGCCCCACGGGCGCGCGCGTGCTGCGAGGCTCCCTCTAGCGTAGTGCTTTCGAAATCTCGTTACCTGCGAGACCCTGTAACGTTAATCGCCTTTGCACGGTTCTTGGTCTTTTACCCAAGGAACCATCCCCTTCCTTCTCCGGCACGAGGGAGCAGAGGGATACTGGGGGTCACCCCCAGTATCCCTCTGCTCCCTCGTGCCGGAGTTCCAGACGAACCCCTTTCGTAACCGAGCGTTGGAAGCACCCTACTGGCAGGACACCCCGGCGAAAGGTCAAGCTTCGATGGCCTTGCCCTCTGCGTCTGTGCTACCATGAAATGTCACAGCCAGCCGGGGAGGGACATGAAATGCTCGCCGTCCAGACAAAGGCCTTCAAGGAATGGGCCATCACGATACAGGCGCTCAGCGAGGGGCGCCAGGTCCTGCTTCTGCGCAAGGGCGGCATCTATGAGGCGGGCGGCCGTTTCCAGGTGTCCGCGCCTGAGTTCTTCCTCTACCCCACGCTTGAACACCAGCGCGCCGACCTGCTGAAGCCGGAGTACCAGCCTCGCCTGGCGCGTCTGCTGGCCGAAAGCCATAGCGATGGGAAGACCGTCACGTTCACCCACTACGCGCGGGTCACCGACGTTTTCCAGGTCACCGAGCCGGCCACGGTGAAGGCGCTCGCCCCCTACCATATCTGGAGCGACGTGTACGCAGAGGTCCGCCTCCACTGGAAACCGCGCACCCCGGTGTACGTCATGTTGCTGCGCGTCTTTCGCCTGAGCCAGCCGCATGCACAGGCCGTCCTGCCGGAGTACGCGGGCTGCACCTCATGGCTGGACCTGGCGAACGGCATCCCCGTGCAGGGGATGATGCCTGTCCTGTCCGACGAGAAGTACGAGCAGCGGACACGCCAGATCAAAACGACACTGGGCATTACGTAGGCGTTCCTTACGGGACGCAGAAAGCCCCCCGACGGAGCGTCGGGGGGCTTTCTCTTTTGCTGATTGCACACGGGCATGCGACGCCCGCTCGATTCTACAGCCACCCTCGGCGGCGGAACCATAGGAGCATCACCGCCGAGATTACTCCGCTGATGACGAAGTGCGCCCAGAAGAGCATCGGGTCGTTCTGAAAGGGCAGTGGCACATTCATCCCGTAGAGCCCGGAAAAGATCATGAAGGGCAGCATGACCGTGAAGACGATCGTCAGCACGCGCACGACCTCGTTCGTGCGCTGGACGTTCAACGTCATGTAGGTCTCGTTCAGGCCCTCCGTGACCTCCTTGGTGTCCTGAAGCTCCGCCCATATGCGCTGGATGTGGTCAACCACGTCGTCGAAGTAGGCCGCCAGGTCCTCGTTCATGAACGTGAAGCGCTTGTGAGCCAGGAACTGGAGGACGCCGACCTGGGGCCGGATAATCCGGTGCAGGGCGATGATGTCCCGCCGGAGGATGGACAGCTCGCGCACCGTCTCCTGCGTGTCTGCCTTCAAGACTTGGTCTTCCACGCGCTCCACATTGGACAGCACCTTGTTGACGATGGGGAAACAATAGTCCACAAGGCGGTCGAGAATCCGGTACACGAGGTAGCCCGTGCCGCGGCCCATGACGTTCTCGCGCATGCGCTGTTCTTCACGACACTCCTGGAACAGGCGCACGAGCGGCTTCAGGTCCCCGGCGTGGACGGTGACCACGTAGTCGGCGCCGACGAAAATGGACACCTGGCTGGGCTGGCTCACCCGCGTCGTCTTGTTGAAGACGGGGAAATGAAAAAGGAGGAGGACGAAGTCGTCGTACTCGTCGATTTTCGGAAGCTGGACGCGACTGACGCAGTCCTCCAGGGCCAGCGGATGGAAGGAAAAGGCTTCCCGCAGGTGGCCGATCTCGCGGCTGGTGGGACGCTCAATGTTCACCCATGTAATCCCATGCCACTTTATGGCCGGGACGTTGGGGCGTCCTGCCTGGAGTTCCGTCGTGACCGCCATGCTCGCCTTCGCCCTCTAAAGCCTCATACGCGCAACGTTCATTGTAACATACGCGCGAACGGGAACATCAGCCGCCAGCGGAGGCATGAGGCCTCGAGCGGAAGAGCCGCATCTTGGCGGTGTAGTCCTCCACCGTGGAGACGAACTCCGCGTGGCTCCAGGTCAACGGGGACACGGATAGCGGCTCACGGGTATAGGGATTCATCTGCTCGGCGAGCACGCCGCTGGACAGGGCGCAGCTCTGGACCCACTCAAGTATGCGGCGGGCCGCATCCATGTCCGCGGGATCTTCCGCGCGGGCGATGTAGTACTGGGCGAGCCAGAGGGTGCAGACGAACCAGGGATTGCCCGGCACATTGGTAATGTCCTTGCTGACCTGGTGGAAGTAATCGTTCTCGTAACGGGCAAGGCCGCCCACCGGGGTCTGGACACGCAGGCGGTCCGCAATCCGCTCCACGGTGCTCACAATCTTGGGGTCCCTGGCTGGGAACATGCCGAAGAGCACAAGCCCCAGGATGCTGGAGTCCAGAACTGGGTCGGCTTCAAGCGGCTTGTCCCCGTCCACTTTAAGCGTGCGCACAAAACAGTTCCGCTTGCGGTCGAACAGGTAGTTGACGGCGGCGTTGCGTATCTCCTCGGCGGCGCGCATGTACTTGTCGCTCAGGTCCTGGTCGCTGAGCATGCGCGCGAAACGCGCGGCGGCGTTCAGCCCCGCCCACACCGCCGCGACTGTCCAGGCATGAATGCCCCGGCGCTCTTCCCACAAGTCATAGGACGGCGCGGGCAGCCCCGTGCGCGGCTCCCTGTAGGAAGCGAGGAAGTCTCCCGCCGTCTTGATGAGCGGCCGGTAGTACGGCCGCACAAAGTCCACGTCCTTGTAGCGCTGGTAGTGCCGCCACATGGCGTGCAGCACCAGGCCGGTCTCGTCCTCCTGAATCGGGAGCTGCTTTTTCCCCTGAGCGTCCGCCCAGGGGAGCCAGCTGGACGCCACTTGCCCGGCGGGCGTGTACTTGTGCATGAAATAGCCGTCGCTGGTCAGAAGAGGAATGCAGTATTCGAAGAACCGCCTCGTCAGTGTCCCGTAGCCCGCCTTGTCCAGGGCGATGGTGGCAAGGGCGGCGTCTCTGGGCCATACGTACGCGTAGGTGTCGCGCGCATATGACGCCACGTCCCAGTCGGTGGACGCGACGATGGCGCCCTGGTTGTCCACGTGGGTGCGTAGAATCAGCAGCGAGCGTTTGTAGAAGGACTCAAGAGCGGGGGGTAGATTCCCCACGCTCTCCTCATCCTTTTTGCACCATACTTGCCAGAAGTTCCGCGTGCGACCGATGAAGCTCTGCGGCCCGCGCGTGCGCACCAGCGTGTCCAGACTCCGCACGTCGCCGATGCTGTCGCCGATGGCGAGCCAGTGGTACAGACCACTGGTGCCGTGCGCGGGCAGCGCGCAGCCAAAGGCGAGCGTGGCGTCCACCGACCCCTGCGCGACGAGGCCCTGCTCCAGCTTGCCGTCCTCCGCGTCGCGCCACGTGCCCTCGCGTCCGCCGAGCTCCGTGACGCCGATGGCCCAGCTGTCCACGCCGATTTTTCCCCCGCTGGCGCCGTTCATGAGGAAATAGCGCTGGCCCTTGAACGCCACCAGCGTCCTTACGTCGGGGTCGTAATAGACCGTATCTCCCACGCGCACGCCATAGATATGCAGGTCGTAGTGAAAAAAGAAACGCAGGTCGCGGAAGGCGTCCGAGCGGTTGGTAATCTGTACCTCACGGAGAAGCAGGTCGCGGTCCAGGTCCACCACGTCGTGAAAAACAAGAGTGAGCTGGGCCTCGTCATTGACCGCCGTCACGTGGGTGACCAGGCTGTCCTCAACGTAGCGGATATCCTTTTTCCAGGCGGGGTGCTCCATCCAGTAGAAGCGTCCGTCCACCCAGACGCCCGTGCGGCAGATATCCCCGGCGGTATGGTTCTCCTGCCCGACGTTGTGGTAGAAGATGTCCCGCAGATTGTAGTCCAGGTCGAAGTTGACCTGAAGCTTGCCGTTACCGATGCACAGTGATCTTGGCACGCGGACCTGCCTTTCCGGGCGGCCCTGGACAGATGCCCTGCCTAGGCGCCTATTCTACACCTTCCAAACTCCAGGCCATCTCAAAGACCACGGAGGCGCAGGGCGCCAGGTCCAGCGAGAACAACGGCGTCAGACACGTTCCCTGGTACAGCCGCTCCACGCCCGCTTCCGAGTTGGAGACGCTCTCCACCGAGAATCGCCAGAGCCGCACAGGGGCGCTAAACCTCAAACGCAGGCGCACGCCCAGCCCGGAGTTCTGCACGATGAGCTGCTCCACTCCATCGGTGACGCTCCGGCCGTCCAGCGCGTCCTCCGCGCCGCGGGGGAGCGTCTCGAAGGTGGCGAGAGGGTTGCGTCCGCCCGCCAGCATGTTCAGGTTCCACTCCGGCGCGAACAAGGCGTTCAACGGCGCGTCGCTCGTGTTGCGCACGTGGTAGGCCACGCGCCACGCCGCGGAGCCAGGCCGGACACGCAGGTCCTTGCGGACGCGCAGTGATTGCGTCCGCTCCCGTGCCAGCACGTGCCCGTCCCGTTCCAGACGGATGGTCAGCCCTCCCCTGCTCCAGCGTCGCGTGACGCGATATGCGCCGGCCGCGAAGTCCCCCATCTCCCGGTACCGACAACGGGCGAAGTCTTCCAGCGTCGTGTCCACGGGTAGAACGTGGTCAATCAGACTGTAGCGAGGGTGGCGGTCATAGTCCAGGTCCGCGCTCTCGCCCACATCTTTGACGCGCACGCCCGCGTGTATCGTCTCCGCCTGTCCGGCGGGCTTTTCCGCCGCATGACGCACCGCTTCTTTAAGGGCCGCGTGATAGGCCTCCGGACGCCGCGCCACGGTGCTCTGCGCATTCCAGTCTCTGCCGCGGATATCCCATTCGCAGAGGCTGCCACCCTCCGCGGGGCGCAGATAAAGGCCGAGCGCGCGCGTTTCCACAAGGACTTCCTTGAGGCCGTCGCTGTCGTAGTCGCTCTCCTCCACCTGCAGCCACGATGGCCCCTGCTGGATGACGCGGTCGGCGGCGGACTCCGCGCGCAACAGGTGCCGATAGTTGGCCGAGCGGACGTCCGCCAGGTACAGCCCGCCGAAAACGCCGTGCCAGTAGGGACAGTTGCACTGCCCCTTCCACAGGTCGTCCAGCGCCCCGATGCTTCGGGGCAGTCCGAGCGCCCGTGCCAGGTGCACCTTGGCGTGGACGCGGAGCATCTTCTTGTGCAGGAGGTTGGCCTCCGGGTACTTGGACAGGAACATCCGCCAGAAGCCGCCACGCATGTAGGACAGAACGTCCTTCCGGCCCTCCGCCTCCAACGCGTGCCGCAGGCGGGCGTACTCCTCGGACTTCCGTGCGGGCAGCGCCCACTCCATCATCTCGGCGTAAGAGGCCGTGGGCAGGTA
>Ga0082335_1002058_pt1 | contig 39012 bp, 33 predicted proteins | sample Subgrocontami58m_FD_72375 | JGI IMG/M metagenome (GOLD analysis project Ga0082335, IMG submission 72375) | Subsurface groundwater microbial communities from S. Glens Falls, New York, USA - GMW37 contaminated, 5.8 m (SPADES assembly) (version 2) ...
TACATCGATGATCTTTCGGACATACCTTGAGATGACATGCAAGACAATCGACATCAGCCCGAATTACCTGCCCTATCTCTGATGGAGACTCAGTATATCGGGGATCATTTGGTCCCATCAGGGTCACCACAGGTCTCTCAAAGGCAACGGCAATATGTCTGGGACCGGAATCTACGGTTATCAATAAGTCGCATCTTTTTATGAGCGCCTTAAGGATATCGAGAGATACGATCTGATTTGCCAGATTTATTAATCTTGATTTTGCTGCCTGCTCAATATCCCTGGCTAATTGTATTTCATGGGGAGCGCAGACAACGGCTATATTGCAATCCAATTGTTGATTTACGAGGTCTGCTGTCCGGGCAAACCCTTCAGCAGTCCAGCATTTTGAAGAACCGTATGCAGCTCCGGGGTTCAACAAAACAAGAGGACGACCGTTGAGATTACAATCCTTAAATATTTCATCCACACGCCGCTGACTCTCTTTGTTAATAAATAATTCCAATTCTTTCGAGCGTATTTCACATCCCATCTCTGTACACAAGCGCAGGTAATAATCCCCCATATACGTTGGGCGAAACCGTCCATTTTCATATAATCGATCTACGCCATTAGTAAGCAACCACGAACGTGCATCCCTTTTATAGCCAACGCGCCATTTCACACCTCCCAGCCAGAATACAAGAGCCGAACTAAAGGAATTGGGGAATAGAAATCCAAGATCGTATTCACCGGACCGGATTTGTCCTACAAGAGAAAAAAATCGTGTACTTTTGGGGGATTGCTTGTTTGAGTCTAAAACAAGTATTTCGTCAAACCATGGAGCGCCTTCAATGAGCTTCTGGACGTATGATTTGAGGGCGATGGTGATTTTTGCCCCAGAAAAATTTTCCCTGATACAGCGGAAGGCAGGCGTTGCCATAACAACATCGCCTACCCAATTAGGCGAACGGATAATGATGTTATTTATATTGGCAGGTTTTATCAATGAAACCTCGGTCGAATTAAAAATGAAAATATGAAAATTCGAATTTGATTCTACAGTAACACTTTATCTAGTGGAATAAAATGAACTTTATAAAGATGGAGAGTTGCAGTTGTTTTTTTATTGGATTAAACCTATAGTTCCGATGGAAGGTCTACATGGCAAAGATGAAATGCAAGGGGTTTAAATTCGATACCAAATTCTTCTTTAAACACAGATACACATGCTTTTGATACTTTATCAATATGTTCAGGTCTACAAAAAACATGACTGCGCCACTTTTTTAGCTTGTACTGATTTGCGTATTTTTCTATCTCGAAAAACTCCGTAAAAGGCACAGGCTCATGTCCTTCTCCTAATGGGCTTATCCAAGTGTCATTTGCTTCCCCAAAATTAGGGTCTTGGGGGCAATCTACCCATATTTCTTGGAATAATCCTGGTTTGCCTGCTTTTTCCCATATTCTTTTTGCTAACCAGCGATAATATTCAAGCCCATCTTTAAAAATTGGTTTTTCTGTGTTTTTTGTATATGCATCTAACTTTTCTTTTTCTTTTACAGAATCACAGGAAATCACTATTGCTCTTTTCAAGAGTCTTCGAAATTGAAGATTATGCATTAACCTATGAAGACTTTCATCCTTTTTCATCAAGCCATGCATTCCAAAAACTTCTGGGTCCGTGAAGTATAAAAACTGAGAGGCTCTTCCAAAATCGATTTCTAGTCCATCTTTCATCAGTTTTTTTCCTTTCTCTCTGACATGCTCTATGATTCCTTTGAACATGCAATCGCAAGCTCTAACTTTATGATGATGATATACAGCGGGATAAAGTGTCATTTTAGAAAACAATATTTGCTCCAGACTAGATATTCCTCCCCAGTCAATCGTGAGTTTTTTGAATTTAACAATATTACTTTTTATAGGCACTTTAACAGTATTTATGTCCAATGAATACCAAAACCTATCTAAATCTATTTGTAATGGCAAACCACTAAAGTGCCCATCTCTGAAAATATAATCAAGCTTATCTGCATCAAACGGTCCGTGTAGCATATCTACTTTGTAAGTATCAAGAGGATTGGGGGCATGACCAACGATTGCATTTTTTATTAACTCTTCATCAATATTTAGCTCATATTTATCTTTAATTTTACCAAGAAAATTTTTAAAATAATCTGAATCTATAATTAAGTAAGAAAATATTTCCCCTGGGCCAGCAGCTATAAATGGATCATATCTTTTTAGCAGTTTAATTTCTTCGTATTTCCCGTATATTTCTTCACTTGTATGAGATAATGGCCCATGTCCACAATCGTGAAGGATTGCAGCTATACGTAGCGTTCTGTAAGTTTCTTCTCCCAAAAGATTCTTTTTTCCCCGACAATGCGGAGTATGTTCAAACCTGTCGTTGAGTGCTTTATACAGATTTCCTATTTGGGCAGTAACACCCAGAGTATGTTCGAACCGCGTATGTTGTGTTGAGGGATAGGTAAGAAATGTAAATGCGGTTTGGTGAATTTGGCGCAGTCGCTGTATAAGTGGAGTATTAATTAATGCAATTTCAAATTCTTCATATCTATGAGTTCCCCACACACCATCATGAATAACTTTACTTCCACTTCGGGATGATTCTTCGTGGTGTTGAAATATCCATACAACAAATTTTTCTATCTCATTTTTTACCTTTTGAATCTCAGCCTTTATTTTTGGATCAGTAACTTCTTTAAAGTGCATAAGCTTGTTTTACTAAATCCTCAAATTTGTTTGCAGCTTTCTTTAATAGAGATATCTCGTTTTCATTAAATAATTCCGTTTTTTCTATATTCCATCCAGATAAAGCCTTTGATATTTCAAATTCGTTTAAACTGGGATTAATACAAGCAAGTAAATTTGACTTTTGGAGTCTATTCAATGCATAACTAACGGTCTCACAATAAGGAAATATTTTAGAAGTATCAAAGACAAAATCTTCAAACAATGCAGATAAATCTCTTTCCTGTGATAACTCATAAAAAGCACTATGTATTTTGGGTATATTTGCAGGAAAACGGAAATGCGCTTCTTCACCTAAAAAGTGAAAAATAGCTTTAATTACATCTGAAGGAACACGTTCTTCTTTCATAATAGCCCCCTTTCTTTTTTAAAAACAACTAAATTATTAGAAATGGATATGCTGCATTATAATGGGAGTGTCTTGTTTTTCGTTAAAAATTATCTTATAAAGTACCGATTGCAGAAAGTTATAAATAACACAGAAATATTATAGCTTAAGAGGAGTGACCGACCGGGACTATGCAATAACAATCATCATAACTTAAATAAATGCAAATGCGAAAGTGACTATAAACAAATCTAAAAAATTAGTCAAGCTTTTTATTGTCTTGATATATACATTATATATTTCCCCTCCTTATAGAGTTTTTTGTGACCTCACCCTTGTATATGATTCAGTTTTTCGGTACTCAGAGCATATAACGGCATCTTTATTTATTACTTGATGGATATTTACCTTTGAAACTTTTTCTATTGACAGTAGGTTTCTTCACTAATATCATAAATCATGAAAACTCATGTATTGATCATTTATAAAAAAACACGAGATACCATATGCCGCTTTACGAAATTATATCCCTTATAGGTTTTATCCTGGGTACGACCCTGCACATAGTCCTTTCAATCCTGATTGTGCAGCGAAAGCACAAAACGAGGAGCGAACTCGTATTCCTCTTCCTCGTTATCAGCGTTGCCATGTGGCATTTTGGAAATGCCGTGTCCCTCTTCAGCTTTATCCTGTTTGGGCGAAAAATCCAGTCCGTAGACCTTGTTGCCGATGCGATTTCGTATGGAGGAATTGGTTTTATGCCCAGTCTGCTGCTTCACACGGCCGTTCTGTTTCTTTTTGAAAGCAAACCTCAGATTAAAAGATTTTTGCAGCAATTCATTATCGTCGCTATTTACCTCCCCGTCTTTCCCTTTTCGGTAATCATAAAACATTTTGTTCTTTCAGAAGATACCCATTTGGGAATAAGCGCAACGCCTTATATCAAACCCTTTGTAGTGTGGCTGATAACCTCGCTCTTTATTGCGGCGAATATCTCGCGATGGCTTGCAAGAATGGTTGAAGAGAAAGAGGAAAGAAAGTTCCACCTGGCTATTTACTGGGTGGTAATTTCCATTGCTGCCATTATTGGGTTTACCTTTCTTTTAGGGGGAAATAAGATTGCCTATATTGGGGATTATCTCGTATTAGGCTCCATGTTGTCCTCAATCTTCCCCAGTATTATTTTCTCCTATTACGTTTATCGGTATAACTACATGGAATTCGTGCTCCGCCGGAGCGTCTTTTATTCATTCCTTACCCTTATCTTGATTTGTCTCTATTATTTCGGAATCAAAAAATTGGCAAAATCCCTCGAACATCACTACTTTGTGAATTCCAAGATACTGGAGTCTGTCTTTGTTATAAGCCTTGTGTTCTGGTTTCCCACGCTCAAGGAAAGGATACAGAGACTTTTCAGAAAACTGATATTTTTCCGCACGGGGGACAGTGAATATTTACTAAACGAATTGAGTCACGTCATTAGTACAGACCCGCTCGTTAACTTCACAAAACTGCTCGAATATGTGGTAGAATCTGTCAAAAAAGCCACAGCTATTAAATCCACCAACCTCCTCCTTTTCAAGCCTGTCCCTTTCTCCGAAAAGGGAAGTGAACGGGTTCAAACTATCGGTGACAAAAAATACGAACCCATAACCCAGCAAAACATACAGCATATTATCCAGTTCTTTGCCAACGGGGAGTTTGTCGTACTCAATCGACACGAGGTAAAGGATGTATCTATCATCAATGAAATGAGACTGCTTGATGCTGTCTTCATATTCCCAATATTTGTCAACCGTAAACTCACTGGTATTTTAAGCCTCGGACGGGCAAGGAGAGGTTTACCGATCGCTTCTGACAGTCTTGACCAACTCATGATCGTCGCAAATGAAATTGGATCTGCAGTCGAAAAATCAAAGATTATCGAGGAAAAACTCCAACTAGAAAGAAAGATGTATGAAAATGAAAAACTATCCAGTCTCGGACGCCTCTCCACAAGCGTTGCACATGAGGTAAAAAATCCATTGAGTTCTATAAAAACTATCGTTCAGGTTATGCGTGAAGATTTGAGGAAAAATGATCCTTTACAAGAAGACCTGGCCATTATTGTGAATGAAATCGACCGACTGACCAAGGTTGTCAATCAATTGTTACAATTTGCAAAGCCGAGCAGCGAAGTGAAAGCCAATGTCAAGATTGGAGAGGTTATTCATTCGACCCTGGTCGTACTCAATCACGAAGCAAAACAAAACAACATCGTAACCCATTGCCAAATTCCCAATGACTTACCAGCACTCGCTACTGATGAGGGCGCCATGAAAGAGGTATTTTTTAATTTGCTCCATAATGCCATCCAGGCAATGCCCGCCGGTGGAAAGATATCTATTGATGCCCATTACTTGCATAATAACCATGCAATTCAGGTTACCATTGCCGATACAGGTCCGGGTATTCCACAGGAATCATTGCAAAAAATATTTGAGCCATTTTATACAACCAAGCAAACAGGAACAGGGCTGGGTCTCTCCATTGTAAAAAAGAAACTGGAAGATATGGACGCCACCATCCATGTCGAGAGCAATGGAAACGGCGCATCATTTATCATAAACTTTCCTTTAAATGAACCCGTTTTAATGCCCACATGATAAAGCATAGGAATTCCTATTGGGACACAGATGAACATAAATTCAAAAGTTGGAATGCCAAAAACGCTTCATATTTTGAGTTTGACTCATTTGAATTTGTTTCGGATTTCGTCTCTTCCGACTCGTTCGGGTTAGAAAAAAGTTAATGTATATATCGCGTCTTAATTTATGACTATGCCTAAACCATCAATATTAATCGTAGATGATGAAAAAGCTGCCCGTTACGGAATGAAGAAGCTGCTCGAAAAGGATAATTACCTGGTATACGAGGCAAAAGACGGCGCCGATGCAATACAGATTATAAAGACACAGCATCCCTCGTTAGTATTTTTAGATATCAACATGCCCCAGCTCGATGGTATGAAAACCATGGAGATGATCCATGCTATGAAAAACCCCCCTCTCGTGGTCATTGTTACTGCATACGGCTCTGAGAAGACTGCCGTTGAGGCTATGAAAAAGGGGGCGTACGATTATATTGCAAAGCCCTATGAAATAGACGAGCTTCGGATAATTGCCAAAAACGCCTTTGAAAAAATCTCTCTCCAGGAAGAAAATGCCCGACTTCGGTTAGAAATTGGCCGTCTGGAAGGTTTGGGTGAGATCATCGGTCAAAGCGAGGCGATAAAAGAGGTCTTTGGCAGGATCGAAAAAGTCGGAACAACTGATGTTACCGTGCTCATCGAGGGCGAAAGCGGCAGCGGTAAGGAGCTTGTGTCCAGAGAAATCCATAAGCGCAGTAAACGCAGGAACGAACCACTCATTATCATGAACTGTGCTGCTGTACCAGAGACGTTGATTGAAAGCGAACTTTTTGGACATGAAAAGGGTGCATTCACGGGCGCGGCAGAAAGACGTTCAGGTAAGTTCGAGTTGGCCAATAAGGGGACGATATTCCTTGATGAAATCGGGGATATGAGTATCAGCACACAATCAAAACTTTTACGAGTGTTACAGGAACAAAAATTTGAACGTCTGGGCGGCACCGAAACCCTTGCAGTAGACGTACGGATCATCAGCGCCACTCACCGCGACCTTGAAGAAGAAATTGAAGAAGGTCGTTTTCGGGAAGACTTGTACTACAGGATCAAGGTAGTAAATATAAAGATACCGCCCCTGAGACATAGGAGCGAAGACATCCCCCTGTTGGTGAATCGTTTTATCCAATACTTCTCGGAGAAACATCAAAAACGTATCGCATCCATCTCCAGCGAGGCAATGAAGCTTTTAATCTCGTATAACTGGCCCGGCAACGTTCGTCAACTCAAAAACGTTATTGAGAGCGCCGTGGTGCTTGCTAATAAGGAAATCCTTGATACCACAGACCTGCCGGAAGAAATAAAACATCCGGAGAATACTGCAGTAACGGTAAAAAATATTAATTACAATCTATCATTCCGGGATGCAAAGAAGATACTTATAGAAAATTTTGAACGTGATTTTATAAAAAGGAAGCTGGAAGAATTTTCGGGGAATGTCAGCCGCACTGCCGAGGCGCTGGATATGCACCGCCAGAACCTTCAGCAAAAGATACGGGAACTCAATATAGGCAAGTAGTCATTGACACTTTGGTTTTTTGAAACACCTTAAACGCCACTCATAAATCCCCTCTTTTTAGAGGGGACTTCTGCTCTCCCCTCTAAAAAGAGGGGTCGGGGGTGTGTTTCAGGATAATAGCATGCCTTGCTTTCAATACAGATTAGTAAAGCTAATATGTATCGAGATTTTCCAAAAAACTAGATTGATACCAAATAAAAAAGGGAAGGATTTTTCCTTCCCCTTTTTTAATTCTAAAAAAACCGTATGGTTCTATTTTACATTCTTTAACGACTTCTCCATTCTGGAGATAAGCATGCTTACCTCGGCAAGATTTATCTTTGGCGAGGTAACCCTTTCACGCAACAATGCAAAGGTCTTATCCAATTCCTGCGATGAAGGTCCCAAGTCCCAATTTTGCTGAGACGCTGGTTCAGTTGCGCTCTTGCCCGGTGTGATTGACGACGTGTCAGGAGATGCAGAACCTCCGCCTTTAATATTCGCCAATTCCTTCTCTAAAGTTTCTTTTGCCTTCTGGAGGTCAGTAATAGCCTTTTGCTTTTCTGCAAGTTCCTGATCAGCAATCTTCTTTGCCTCTGTATAATAAATGAGCTGATTTTTTACCTCGTTCTGACTTCTCTTCATATCGGCAACCTGCAAATCAAAGCCTTCGGCTGCCTTTTTGCCCAGACCTTCAACAGCAGCAATTTGTTCTGCTAATTTATTTCTCTCGCCTTCTAATGCTGTAATTTTGCCTTGCTGCTCCTGGATGGTGGTTTGCAAACCGCCAATTTGAACGCCCACGGCTACCTTGACGGCCCCGAATGTATCAACTTCCTTCTGTAATTCAGCCGCCTTTGTCGTTAAACCCTCTTTTTCTGAGGAACAGGCCGCGAATTTATCCTCAACTTCTTTCTTTGCAACCTCTGTCTTATCTAAATTCTCCATGAGTTCAGGAACTTTCAACACCTCTTTACGTCCGGCGCCAAGCTGCCTTTCAAGGGCATGTACCCGTTCCTTCTGTAATTTGTATTTTTCGGTAACCGAGACTGCAAAACCAACACACAGCAGTCCAAAAAGACCTACCAATACAACCATAACTGCCTTTGCTTTCATGTTACAACTAGCCATTGGATACCCCCTTTTCGTATACTTTAATTAAGTTTTTGATACTTTAATGTGTTTTAAAAATATTCAATGATTATTTTGGTAAAAGGTGATGAAGAAGGATAATAGCAAAATATAAATTAAGTTTCAAGTAAAATTGTTATCAAATTGAGCTTGATTTTCTAAAGGATATATTACCATAATAGTTAAGGAAAAGAAAATCAATCTATAATTTTGTTAAACGAAAAATTTCTCTATGAGTAATAATAATTTTGTCCACCTTCACGTCCACAGTGAATACAGCCTTCTTGACGGCGCTTGCAAAATCAGCGATCTGGTGGATAAGGCTGTCCAGCTCAAGATGTCCGCCCTTGCCCTGACGGATCATGGAAACATGTTTGGCGCTATAGAATTTTACGAAGCAGCAAAATCCAGGGGAATAAAACCCATTTTGGGCTATGAGGCATATGTGGCACAACGCAGCCGTTTCGATAAAGAATCGAAAAACGGAAAAGAAAAGCTCGGTCACATCACCCTCCTTGCCGAAAACAACGAAGGGTATCGCAATCTTTTAAAACTCACGACATCTGCATACCTGGAGGGTTTTTACTATAAACCACGCATCGATAAGGCGCTCCTCAAAACCCTTTCCAGGGGGATCATCTGCCTGAGTGGTTGCATGACCTCTGAAATCAATCGGTATTTAACAAATAATCGGCCCGAAGAGGCTTTAAGCGTTGCTAAGGAGTACAGAGATATTTTTGGCCCTGACCATTTCTTCCTGGAAGTCCAAAATAACAACCTCGAACAACAGGCAAGTCTGGTATCAGGTGCAACCGAAATAGCGAACAAATTAGGTATCCCGCTCGTCGCAACCAACGATATCCACTATATGAATATGGATGATGCGACGGCACACGACGCCCTCCTGTGCATTAATACCGGAAAACACCTGGCAGATGTTCAAAGATTAAAATTTGGAAGCAATGAATTCTATTTTAAAAATCCCCAGGAAATGTACACGATATTTCAAAACCTGCCAGAGGCCATTGAAAACACCCTAAAAATTGCCGATCGATGTAATGTGGAAATGACCTTTGGAAAACTGCACTTACCAAAATTTACGCCGCCTCAGGGCATGACTAATAATGCCTACTTGAGAAAACTCTGCGATGAGGGTGCAACTCAAAAGTATGGTTCCATTACTCAGAATATCCGTGCACGTCTTGACTATGAACTTGAAGTTATCGAAAGTACCGGTTTCGTGGATTATTTTCTGATTGTCTGGGATTTTATTCATTTTGCCATTGAGCAGCGTATCCCAGCCACTGGGCGCGGCTCCGGAGCGGGTAGCCTGGTTGCCTACGTGCTGAAAATCACGAATATCGATCCCATCGAAAACGATTTATTGTTTGAGAGATTCCTGAATGCAGAAAGAATCTCCATGCCCGATCTGGATATTGACTTCTGTGCAGAAGGCCGCGAGAAGGTTATCCAGTATGTCAGGACAAAATACGGAGGGGACAATAATGTCGCCCAGATCATTACGTTTGGGACTATGAAGGCAAAGGCCGTCATTCGGGATGTGGGCCGGGTGATGAATATCCCCCTCTCCGAAGTCGACAAAGTGGCTAAACTTATCCCCAACACAATCAATATAACCTTGAAACAGGCCTTAGAACAGGAACCTGCGTTAAAGGCGCTGTATGATAATGAAAAACATATCCATGAATTGTTTGACATTTCCAAAAAGCTAGAAGGATTATGCCGCCATGCATCGGTACATGCTGCTGGGATTGTAATTTCAGATGAACCGCTAACGGAATACGTCCCCCTGGCAAAAAGCGGAGACGTGGTCACAACACAATTCTATGATGAGATATTGGTAGATAAGATTGGGCTGTTGAAGGCTGATTTCCTAGGCGTTCGGAAGTTAACGGTCATCGATAAGGCGCTCAAATTGATTCGTGAAACCACGGGAAACGATATCGACCTTACGAAAATCCCCATGGATGATAAAAAGACTTACGAACTATTGTCGCGCGGGGATGTAAAGGGCGTCTTCCAGGTAGAAACCAGCCGTGGATTCAGGGAATTATTGAAAAAGCTAAAACCGGGTAAATTTGCAGACATTTTACCGCTCGTGGCTTTGTACAGACCGGGTCCCCTGCAGAGCGGGATGGTAGACTCCTTTATTAACAGGAAACACGGGAGGGAGGAGGTAACGTACCTTCATCCTTCTCTTGAACCTATCCTGAAAGAGACCTACGGGGTAATCTTATATCAGGAACAGGTCATGCGCATAGCCAACCGTTTGGCAGGATTTTCCCTGAACCAGGCAGACAACCTCCGGAAGGCGATGGGAAAGAAGAAGCCGGAGATCATGGCGAAATTCAAAGATCAGTTTATGATCGGCTCTGTGGCAAACGGCATCCCCAAAGAAATCGCCCAAAATATATTTGAGTTGATGGAATACTTTGCCGGCTATGGATTCAACAAGTCCCACTCCGCCGCCTATGCCGTAATTACTTACCAAACAGCCTATCTGAAGGCAAATTACCACGTTCAATATATGGTTGCACAGTTGAGTTGTGAAAAAGAGAACACGGACAAGATCGTGGAGTATATTGAGGATTGCCGCCACATGGGTATCGAGGTCATTCCGCCCAATATTAATGAAAGTTACAACGACTTTACTATTGCAGATGGAAACAAGATACGGTTTGGACTTGGAGCCATAAAGAATGTGGGCGACAAGGCCATCGAGTCCATACTCCAGGCCAGAAACGATGGTGGTCAGTTTGCCTCGATTCTGGATGTGTGCAAACGGGTTGACTTGCGTGTCGTCAATAAACAGGTGATTGAAAGCCTGACCAAGTCAGGAAGCTTTGACTCGTTGCACGATAATCGCGCACGACTCTTTGCAGGACTTGATACGGCCATGCAGATGGGCAGTATCGCAAATAAGGACAGACGTACAGGCCAGAAATCCTTATTTGACATGGGCAGCGAAATTGATACGATCGGGAAAGGGGACGCTGGGACAGATATTGATGTGAACCAATGGTCTGAAAAGGAAATGCGTCAGGCAGAAAAGGAAAGTTTGGGCTTCTATTTTAGTTCGCACCCTTTAACTGCCTATAAGGAAAAGATTAAACAGCTTTCGACTACGTCTTCAGCAGAGATCTCAGAACTTTCTGAGGGAGAAGATGTGGTTATAGGCGGTATTATTACCAACCTCAGACAGACTACAACCAAGCGGGGCGATCCCATGCTGTATATCACTCTAGAAGATATGAAAGGCGCGGCTGAATGTCTTGCCTTCAGTAAGGAAATAAAGGCGTATCAGCCGCTCCTGAACGTGGACGAGATTGTTTTTGTAAAGGGTCAGGTAGGTTTCCAGAGCGCCGTTCCTACTTTACGTATAAAAGAGGTTATTGCTGAAAAAGATGCGCTAAGGCGTTTGGTCAAATGCATAACCATTCGGTTCGATGCCTCTCAATTTGAAGAGACAAAATTAACACAACTAAAGGAAATCACAAAGAAACACTGCGGCACATGCCCCCTTTTCTTTGAAATCAGCACACCCGAACAGGGCATCACCCAAATCAGGACTTCCAGCCAATATTTTGTGTCAGTAACGGAAGCCTTTTTATCCAGTATACGAGAACTCTTCGGCACGGAGTCATGCCAGATTAACCAATCAGAACTACTTGCAATGGTTTAAAAGGTTCTCATTGGTTGTCCTTGACGCTTTCTCCCTTAATGAGATGGCCTTTGGAAGTCAAAGGCGTAATGAAAATAGAAATTTATCACAATTCGATATACTAATAAATAAGTTCTATGCAAACGTCATTGCGAGGGCGATAGCCCGAAGCAATCTCTAGGGCTTGGATTGCTTCGCGGAGTTTACACTGAGGGAATCGAACGTGCTCGCAATGACAACTTTCTTATTGCGTTTACTATATATTGAAAATATCTCCAAATATTCAGTGTAATACTACTGATTTTTGGCTGGCATACGCTATATCAAACGAAATATGCAGAAATATGCAGAATAAAGATAAAAATAAATGTTATATGTGAAATAAGTGATCATGAATATCCAGGAACTAGTTGATTACATCATAGAAGGTAAACAACACATAACTGAATTAGCGTTAAGGCATTGGCTTCAAACGTCCACAAGATATCATGACTTTGTTTACAAATACAGAGACAAGATTCGAAGTAAATTTCGAAATTCGGTTACGGACGAGGATTGGAACGATGTTCGTTTCGAAATAGAAATTCCGTTTCTTTTTTTGTTAGATGATAGGTATACCGTTGAGTACGAAAAATTCGGTAGCGAGAAAAAACGCTCACCAGACTTTACAGTTCAACGGGCCGGATTGTACGAGTTCAATGTTGAGGTTAAGCGAGTTCGGGAAGCAAGTCTTGGCACGAGATATGATGAAGTAATAAAAAGAATAATTGAACCAATTCGAAAAACACCATCCTCTTTGGGATTTAGCATTAATGTATTAAGCATGGATCCAAATCACGACCTAGTTTTTAGGCTAGAAAAATCCGCTGATAATGTGACTAGTCAAATTCTATCCTTGATAGCTAATGAAGAGGCTGCGATGCCTAAAGATGAATCCATCGAATACCCACTGGATGGGTTTTATGATGAAGTTAATATTGTACTATCAAAGCCATCAGGAAAAAAAGATTTCTCTAAAACGTCGTATGACGTTAGATATTGTCCAATCTTTTTTACAAATAAAGAATGCTTGAAATTTGGCGATACGATATTTGAGAAATTAGGACAGCGCATTGAAGGTATGATTAATATACTGGCTATTACAACCAATAGTTCTACACATGCACCTGAAGATGTTTTTGAAAGCATTGTATCGATAAATGGTTTGACAAGAGAGAATAATGATGATTTTTTCAAGAGGAAAGGCTTCGAGAGCACCGATGACTTTTTGAGAGTGTCAAAGAACTTAAGTGCTATAGTGTTTAAAACGACTTGGATCGACAGAGAAGAGAATTACAACTTAGTATGGTGTAATCCAAATGCTGAGTCACAGGTTCCAGAGGATCTCAAAGAGTACTTAAAGCATATGGGTCGGAATTAAATGATAAGAAAACATATAACCATTCACTGAGTTTTACGTTGGATGCAGGATATGAAATGAACGTATATTTCTCAGACGTGTTTGGGGTGCGTAAGAAGACCCTCGATAAATACGGGGCGTTCAATATTTCCCTTGTCACTGATCTCCCCCTATTCATTGATCCATTCCTGTTGTTCAATAGCCGTAAGAATGAATATCAAGGGCTTCACGACCAGATGCTTGACTACCTTGCATTCATTCGTGATGAAGCAAGTGCGGGCAATGTCAGCGACGGGCTACTCAAGGCATGGCTTCACTTTCCCGAGGTAAAGCAGAACTGGCTTGGCTTTACTCAGTCAGGAAACACGGGACGTGGGCTTGGCCTGAAGTTTGCCCGTGCCTTGCGCGCCAACCTACAGAAAATCTTCGCCGATTTCGGCAAAGAGACAGTCACAAAAGCGAGTCACCTCGAAAAGCTTTGTCTGATCGAAGCCAATGTTGGCCGGGATATGATCAGCGATTTCACGACTAATCTGATCAAAGGCTATCTGCTGAACTACACTCAGGTATTCGCTAAAAAGTACATTGACTCGTCTCTGAGAAAATCCGTCTCCGTGGTGCGGGTGAGGTTCAATGCAACAACTAAGACGTGGGAAAGCGGCACTTTTGACTTGCCTTGGTTCGGAGATGACTTTGTCCTTCTCACGCCGATTGACATCCTCACCAAAGATGACACGTGGATCAACAAGACAGACCTCTTCCGTAATTACTACGAGATTCCGGAAGCCATGCCGAATGACGCCCTTCGGGCACAGATAAATCACTACTTTCTCTCTGTTCTGCCGAAACGGCCCAAGAAGAAAGATAAGGATGCCGCAATTGCAAAGACGATTCTGCAGTTTCCAGAGATCATCGACTACTTTATCAAGTACAAGGAAGACCACGGTGATGAGGCCACCAAACGTAGCATCGAACACGTCAATGCATCCATCGCTTTGTATATCGAGCAGTTCCGTCAGGTTATAGACCTTCTGCATCGGCATACAGAGTTCTATTCAACTAGCATGGCGACCGAAGAAGAGACGCGAAAGCGCATTCTCTTCCTGAAGGATGTAATCGAAAACAAAGGCGGATGGCGTGTCTTCTACAACAAGAACAAGCCAGTCGCTAAGGAGACCGACCTTCAGATTCTTTTTCGCCTGACATGGTTCGCAACACCTTCGGATGTCAGCAGAGAAGTAAATGACGGAAGGGGCTCGGTCGATTTCAAGGTCTCGCAAGGCGCTGGTGATAAAACGCTCGTCGAGATGAAACTCGCCAAGAACTCACAACTGGAGAGAAACCTCGCGAACCAAGTAGAAATTTACCAAAAAGCAAGTGATGCGGCTCATGGATTCAAAGTGATTATGTATTTCTCGGATGATGAGCACCGGAAGGTGGAGCGAATTCTGAGGAAACTCAAACTCGGGGAGAAGCAAAACGTTATTGTGATCGACGCAAGCAAACAGACGAAGGCGTCTGCATCAAAGGCATGAAAAGACATCCAACAAGCGCTTCCACGCGTACGCGAAACCTACTGCGGGTTTCGTGACGGTGAAGCGTGGCATTCGCGCCGCTAACGCGGCGCGAACGAGTCATTCGAGCGGACAGCCCCTTCAGGGTTGCCGCTTTGCCGGCGCTAAAATGAGAGCGAATGCAAGCATTTCCTCTCTACGCGCCGTCTGCGGTTGCCACACAATTCCGTCATTAGCTATAAATAAATCAAATACCGGCAATGAAGTTGCATTCTGCTATGAAATGAATTATAACGACGACAAAACGTAACTATTCAAAGATTAAGATATGAAGGAACTATTAGATCCGGAAATAAGGAATATTGCAGATAATCCGTCTATTGGAGAAGAAAAGAAAGGAGATATTGGAAAAAGAGAAGAATTTAAAAATATAGTTGAACATTTGCTCTCCTTCGCAGATGAGAAATAAATAAATCAAATTGACAGGTGTACTAATATTGGTACAATGATTACAAATGTTTGATATTCCCTATGTCCTGAAAGTTGTTTTCTATCGGTCTGAGATCGGCAACGAGCCGGTGCGGGAATGGCTAAAGGGGCTTCCTCGGGAAGACAAGCGGAAGATAGGTGAAGACATTAAGACTGCCCAAATAGGGTGGCCATTGGGAATGCCGCTCATCAGGAAAATCGACAAGGATTTATGGGAAGTCCGCACAAGGTTAGAAAATGGCATTGCGCGGGTCTTTTTCACCGTTGATGGCGAGTACATGATTTTGCTGCACGGATTTATCAAGAAATCTCAGAAGACACCGCAAAATGAACTCAAGACGGCGCTTACGCGTCTTGGAAACTACAAAAGAGGTAAACTATGAAAAACACACATCTTGGTTCCAACTTTGATGACTTTCTCGATGAAGAAGCTCTGCGGGCGGAAACAGAAGCCGCAGCGATTAAGAGAGTTATTGCCTATCAGATTGAAATGGAGATGAAGAAGGCAAAACTGACAAAATCTGCTATGGCAGAAAAAATGCACACCAGCCGTTCCGCCCTGGATAGACTACTTGATCCTACCAATGTCTCGATAACGCTGCAAACGCTTGAAAGTGCGGCTCTCGCCTTGGGAAAGAACCTTAAAGTTGAGTTGGCATAACAAGGCGCTCAACCGGACGCGAGAAAAAGCTCATTATTTAATATTTTATCATTATAAAAGCAGTAAAAGTCGCCATTGAGGAATCGAAAAAATGAAAGACAGTATGCACTATGTGAAAATAGTTGAGTGGTCAGATGAAGACAAATGCTATGCTGGCAGTTGCCCCGGCCTGTTTTACGGAGGTTGTCATGGTAACAATGAAAAAGAGGTATTCGCAGAACTATGTGAAATAATGGAAAACCATTGCCTCCCCCAACAGCAGGAAAAGACTATGCCAACAGGATGTTAAAAATTGGCTAACATCCCGTTGAATGCGCCATGTTGCTCCCTGCATATCTACGCCACGGATTCCTGAAATTAGGCCTTCGGCGACTATTTTATTTGAATGTAGGGGCAATTCATGAATTGCCCCTACCAGATTGAAATTCCTGAGCATGAACCCGTTAGAAACAGGTTTCACAGTTTGCACAGGTTTTATATCACCTTATCCACATACTATTTATATTTTTTCTCTGTGATCTCAGTGCCCTCTGTGGTTCCAAACTTTTTTATCAGCTTAAAAGTGTTTGACCTGCCTTATGGATTGTGTTAAAATTTTGTCTTATTTTACTAGCCAATAAGACACGAAGTCACAAAGAAATAACAAACTTACAGCACGAAGAGAAAATGGTAATAAGCCAAACCATTATCTGCTTTTTTCTTTGTGTCCTCGTGCCTCGATGGCTGAGTATCTATCTATTTATTACCTTGTTTTTTGGAGAGAAACGAACTTATGGCAGATGAATTGACTTACGCATTGATTACCCCTTATAGCCTTTTAAAGAGCCGTACCGGCGGTATCCTGGGACGGTTGCTTTCATTGACGAACCTTGAAATTATCGGTGCAACGATGTTCGCGCCGAGCGATGCCTTTGTCGATAAATATTGTGCGACTATCGAAGAACAGGATATCAAGCCTGCCTGGAAAAAAGTCATGATTAACTACATCAATACCAACTTCCGCAAGCAAAATAAATTTGGAATCACCAACCGAACGGTACTGCTTTTCTTTAAAGGACCTCACGCTATCGAAAAGTTAAAGGAAGACGTAATTGGGCCTATCTCCAGTTTCCAGGGACACACCATTCGCGGCAGTTTTGGAGATTTTGTAGAAAGTTCTGACGGTAAAGTCGAATATTTTGAACCGTCCGTGGTGTCCTCAGCAGACCCTGTTGCCAACAACAAACAGCTTGCCCTATTCGCTGAATATCTTCCAAAAGACGGGGGCGTTCTGGAAGATATTGTCAAGTTTCCCGAAGGGGTCAAGGCTGAAACTACGTTAGTTATCCTGAAACCCTTTGAAGAACAAAGTCCACTGCCGGGAAACATCATCGATATGTTTTCAAGAACCGGCTTGTATATTGTTGGATTAAAGCTCCTGAGGATGAGTATTGCACAGGCTGAGGAATTTTATGGCCCATTAATAAACATCTTTCGGGAAAAATTAAAACCCAAGCCGGAAAAAATCGCTGAGAGATTAAGAGAAACCTTCAAATCCAGCTTTGCATTCGAGGTCCCGAACGACGTTATTGCTACCCATGCAGAGCAACTGTCGGATCAATTAAAAGATATAAATGCACGGCATGAATTTAATAAGATCATACAGTATATGACAGGATTAGATCCCGCGAAAGCGTCATCCACCGATAAGAAGAAACCGGGAACTGCCCGTTGTCTTGCCTTAATATACAGGGGCCCGGACGCAATTCGCAAAATCAGAAATATCCTGGGCCCTACCGATTCGAAGAAGGGCGAGCCTGGCAAAGTTCGCAGGATTTATGGAGAAGACATCATGAAGAATGCCGCACATGCCTCTGATGCAGTAGAGAATGCGGAAAGAGAACGAAAGATTATCGGACTGTGGGATAATAAAGGCCCCTGCGAACTAAAGGATTTGATCGAAGATTACTTAAAGAAAAGGTAGAAAGTGAGGCATGCGTATCCAAAAGATAAATGTAGGGCCTTTGCAGGTATGTTGTTATATTGTTACGGGGAATGGTTCTTCGGAGGCAATGATTATCGATCCGGGCGCAGACGCAGAAACCATTATCGCCTTTATAAAAGATAAACATCTGATTCCTAAATTCATTGTGATCACCCATGGACATGGCGACCACATCGGCGCCAATGCCAGGTTAAAAGAGGCTTTTCCGGACATCCAGATCTGTGTGCATGAAGAAGATCAAGACATGTTACCCTATCCAGCAAAAAATCTCTCTATCCTTGCTGCCTTCTATGGGGGCACAACCGTGCGATCACCCTCGGCAGACCGATTACTCAAGGATGGCGACACGGTTACTATAGATGGGTATACGTTTGAGGTAATCCACACACCCGGACATACACCCGGTGGAATATGTCTATACAGTAAAAACCAGGAAAACGGACAGCCTCCTGTTTTATTTTCCGGAGATACCCTTTTCAAAGAAGGCATTGGGCGAACAGACTTTCCCGGTTGCAGTGAGAAAAAGTTAATCCGGGCTATTAAGGAACGATTGTTTGTGCTGGACGAAAAGACCATCGTGTATCCCGGTCATGGCCCTTCAACAACCATTGCAGAAGAAAAAAAATATAATCCATTTGTTACTACGTAATTTTAATGATATAAAATGCCAGAAATTCAAAAGATGAATCGTAAGAGAAAAAAATTCTTAAAGTTATACAAAAGTTTTAAAGAAATGGATGCAGATGATAAAAAATATTGGGCTTCCGCATCTATGGAGGAAAGAGTAGAAGCGCGTAAACAATTATGGTTAAATTATTGTTTATTTAAAGGGATAAACCCCCGTGGACAAAAACTTCAAAGAGTTCTTAAAATTGTTAAATTGCCACAAAGTTAAATATGTAATAGTAGGCGCTTATGCTTTAGGATGTTATACGGAACCTCGTTACACCAACGACTTGGATATTTTTGTAGAAGCCACAACTGGTAATACTGCTAAAATGGTAAGAGTTCTATCTGATTTTGGATTTGATGCTTCAGTAGTTAACTGGAATAATTTTTTTGCTGGCCGTGAGATGATTAGGCTGGGTTACGCCCCGATAAGAATAGATATACTAGCCTCTATTTCTGGGGTAACTTGGAATGAAGTATGGAGAAATAAAACAAGAGGTTTCGTTGACGAATCTAAGATTCCTGTTTATTTTATTGGGAAAAAACAATTAATCAAAAACAAGAAAGCCGCTCGCCGACCAAAAGATTTGAGCGATATCAAACAATTAGAATAAAAGTAACAATTTCGATATGGTAATACAGGAGAAATTTTGAGATATCCGAGGTAATTATACATGGTAGAAAGAAGAGAAAACATAAAAGAGTTGTTCATCGAAGAAGAGATGAAGGATTCGTATCTGAGTTATGCTATGAGCGTCATCATGAGCCGGGCGCTTCCCGATGTAAGGGACGGACTAAAGCCATCGCAGAGACGCATCCTTGTTGCCATGAATGACCTCAGCTTAGGCCCTCGCTCCAAATCCAGGAAATGTGCCAAGATTGCCGGTGACACAACCGGTAACTACCATCCACACGGCGAGCAGGTGGTTTATCCTACCCTCGTCCGTATGGCACAGGATTTTAACTACCGATATCCCCTCGTAAAAGGCCAGGGAAATTTCGGCTCTATCGATGGAGACCCGCCAGCAGCCATGCGTTACACAGAAGCCCGCATGACGGAAGTTGCCATGACCATCATGGAAGATCTGGAGAGGGAAACCGTTGATTATGTACCCAATTACGACGACACACGAACAGAGCCCAAAGTCCTTCCCTCGAAATTCCCAAATCTACTTTGTAATGGTTGTTCTGGTATTGCAGTCGGCATGGCCACGAGTATTCCTCCGCATAATGTCAACGAAATTTGTGACGGCATTACCCTTGTTATTGATAACCCTGATGTAACCATTGACGACTTAATGCAGGTCATCAAAGGCCCTGATTTCCCCACCGGGGCGTTAATCTGCGGTACGGAAGGAATCAAAGAAGGCTACCGGACAGGTCGCGGAACGATTACGGTGCGTGCACGGGCACACGTGGAAACTTCTAATAGTGGGAAAAAGAGTATCGTCGTGACGGAGATACCCTATCAGCTTAATAGGGATAATATCCTGGAACGTATTGCCGAATTGGTACGGGGAGAACAACTCAAAGGCATTTCTGATATCCGCAATGAAAGTGATCGGGAAGGGAGCCGACTGGTCATCGATTTGAAGAAGGGGGAGGATGAAGAAGTTGTTTTAAATCAGCTTTACAAGCACACAAAACTCCAGGACAGCTTCAGTATCATCATGATTGCCCTTGTCAACAATCGGCCAGAGACACTGAATCTGAAGCAAATGCTGGTCTACTATATCGAGCACCGAAGGGTCATTATCCTGCGCAGAACTAAGTATTTGCTGGAAAAGGCACAAGCAAGGGCGCACATTCTGGAAGGGCTGAAGATCGCACTCCAGCATATCGATAAAATTATCAAATTAATCAGGAATTCAGACTCGGTAGAAATTGCGCGACAGGGACTTATCAGCCAATTTTCTCTTTCAGAAATTCAGGCCAATGCAATCCTGGATATGAAACTCCAGAGGTTGACCGGACTCGAACAGGGAAAGATCGAGGAAGAATACAAAAAAATATGCGCTGAGATTAAAGAATATCAGGCAATTCTGGCGAGTGACAAGTTGGTGCTGAATATCATCAAAAAAGATATCTTAGAAATTAAAGAGTGCTTTGGTGACAAGCGCCGCACGGAGATTGTCGCAGCGACAACGGAATTTAATATAGAAGACCTCATTGCAGAGGAAAATGTGGCCGTCATTATTACCCACGAAGGATATATTAAACGACTGCCTCTGACTGCTTACCGGAAACAACATCGCGGCGGCAAGGGCGTTACCGGCGCTGACATGAAAGAAGGGGATTTCATAGAACATCTCTTTGTAGCGTCTACCCATGATTATATCCTGTTCTTTACTGACCAGGGGCGGGTTTACTGGCTAAAGGTTTATGATATTCCGCAAATGGGACGTACGTCCAAAGGACGAGCGCTGATTAACCTGTTGGAATTCAAGGAGGGTGAAAACGTATCCTCCCTTATTCCCGCGCGGGATTTTGACGAACGGCAGTTGGTCATGGCTACCAGTCATGGAATCATCAAAAAGACCGTATTAAGCGCCTATGGTAACCCCAAAAAGGGTGGTATTATTGCCATTAACCTGGATGAGGGGGATAAACTGATTGGCGTCAAACTAACAAATGGCAAACAAGACATCATCCTCGGCACTGAGCAGGGAAAGGCCATGCGTTTTTCTGAAGAAAACGTCAGAACGATGGGACGGGTAACGCACGGAGTGAAAGGCATCAAACTCAAGGAAAATGACAAAGTCAGGGATATGGTAATTGTGGACGAAAATTCCTCCCTCCTGACGGTTTGTGAGAATGGTTTTGGGAAACGCACTGATTTCTCAGAATATCCCGCTCATCATAGAGGAGGACAGGGTGTCATTAACATTAAAACCACCGAAAGAAATGGGAAAGTCGTGGCACTGATTGATGTCAGAGATACCGACGAGCTGATAATGATTACCGCAAAAGGTATGGTTATTCGTACACCCATAAATACCATTCGCGCCATCGGAAGAAATACACAAGGGGTCAAACTCTTTGACGTAGAAGAGGGAGATAAGCTTGTCTCCGTTGCACGCGTTGTTCCTGAAGAAACAAAGGTCGAAACGGATAGTGGAGAAGTTTCCGGTATAGAAACGCAAGAAGAAGCGTCTGAAGAAAGTGCCACAGAGGAAGCCGAAGAATAGACTTCCGTTGTCGTTATCATAGTTTTTCAGTATCAGTTTAGTTTTTTGAAAAATTCCAGTATGGTTGTTATGCAATGTAGCGGCAATTCATGAATTGCCGCTACATATTGCCACAGAGGAATTTTCAACTATTGATGTTTTCAAAAAAACTAAACTGTTACGTTATTTATTTCCCAAAATACCACGCTATTCCCAGCGTGGCACAACCTGAAAATTTCTCTTATTCCCCCATTCTCACGGGAGAGTGTTTTTTTCTTTGAAACAAGGCCCGAAGGGCTGACAGAGTATGGCCCATGGCGACAGCACGGGGATAAGGATTTAGCCCTGAAAGGGGCGGCACAATATCTTAATTCAATGACATTGCCCACCAAGGGAAGGAAAGTCCCCTCGCCCCTTGTGGGAGAGGGCCTTGGTGATGGGTGTTTTCGTGTCAATACCATAACATCAACCTCATAAATAGTAATCTTTAAAGCATGCCCTGAGTAAAATATGAGTCAAAAATATTCCATATCAGTCTGTATCATCACTCTGAATGAAGAGTCCCGCATCCGTGACTGTCTTGAAAGTGTAAAGTGGGTAGATGAAATTATCGTGGTAGACTCATTCAGCACAGATAAAACCGTGGATATTTGCAAGGAGTATACAGATCGGGTATATCAAAGAGCATGGCCGGGAAATATCGATCAAAAAAACTACACCATCGGTTTAGCAAAATGCGACTGGATTCTTTCCCTCGATGCCGATGAACGATTGTCTCCTGAACTTATCAAGGAAATTCAGGAGGCCGTTCGTAATCCGGGTAATGTTGCAGGATTCTTTTTCCCAAGACGCAGTTTCTACCTTGGCCGATGGATTTATCACGGGGATTGGTATCCTGATCACCAACTGCGGCTTTTCAAGAGGGATTGCGGACAGTGGCAGGGCACAAACCCTCACGGAAGGGTTATCGTAGACGGTAAAACCAAATACATGAAACATGACATTTACCACTTCAACTACAAAAACTTTTCCCATCAACTGAAAACAATAGATACCTATTCGAATATCTTTGCCGATGTAATGATTGAAAAGAACAAGGGGTTCAGTCTGTTCCAGTTGATTTCCAGACCCCTCTATAAATTCATCAAAGTGTATTTCATAAAAAGAGGTTTTCTGGACGGACTCCCCGGATTCATCCTTGCGGTTTCTAATGCATTTTATATTTTTGTCAAATACGTAAAACTCTGGGAACGAGAGCATAGTGCAGCACAGCCGCAACCAAAAGACCCCTCTATTTCCCCCCTTCGCAAGGGGGACACAGGGGGGTGTAAAAAACCTTTCCAAAACTTGTCCTCATGAAGATGGGAAAAGAAGGTTTTACAGGGTAATACTATAACAATGGCACGAAAAAAGTCCGCGATTAAAAAAGTATATAGTTCTGCTATACCTCATATTTATGCATTCCTCGGAAAGACCTCTCTTCCCTATTATCCCTCAAAGATATCTATAGAATCAGGAAATCTGTGCAACCTGCGCTGTCCTTTGTGTCCTACCGGCCAGCAGGATAAAAGCGCCAGAAAAGGTTTTATTTCTTTCGACATATTCAAAAAGGTAGTCGATGAGATAGGCCAGCACCTTACCGTGATCCGTTTGTATAACTGGGGAGAACCGATGCTCAATAAGGATTTGCTAAGCATGACCCATTATGCAAAAGAGCGCGGTATCGACATAAAAATCAGCACAAACCTTTCTATGAAAATGGAAGAAGACCAGATAGAGGCATTAGTAAAGGCCGGACTGGAAAAAATCTATATCTCCTGTAATGGGGCGAGTGCTGAGACTTATTTGAAATATCATGTGGGCGGCGATTTTGATCTGGTGATGGACAATATGAAAAGATTGGTTCGAAAGAAAAGAGTGATACCCGGCTGTCATACCAATCTAATCTGGCTGTTCCATGTCTTCAAGCACAACGAACATGAGGTAACTACAGCAAATGACCTGGCAAAAAAAATCGGGATCAAAATCAAAATATCCAAAATGAGACCCGATATGGGCAAGGAAGTCTTCGAAACAACCCAAAGGGCGTTGGAAAGAGATTTGGCGTGGATGCCCGATAATCCCGAATTTACTGTCGTTTCAACAAAACGGAAGCAGCGGATAGGCTGTATGCTCCCATGGACGGAAACGATGATTAACTGGGACGGCAGCGTTTTGCCATGCTGTGCGGTCTACAGTGAAAAGTACGCATTTGGAAACATCCTCGAAAATTCCTTTGAGCAAATATGGAACAATGAGATGTACGTTGCGGCTCGAAAAGAGATTTTGGGGATCAAGAATGACAAACAAACGATTTGTCACATTTGCAAGAACAGCGGATATCTGCATGGAGGATAATTCGATTTACGATTTGCGATTTTGGATTTGTGATTTAAATGTATGAATAAACTTAAATTTTGGGTGTTTAACACCTCCCTTTTTATTTTCATATTGCTTATATTGTACGGCATTGGCACTGGACAAACATTAGATAAAGAAGGCAAAATAAATGCACAGGCCTTGTGGAGATATATGACCCTTGAAAATCCATACCAGAACTACCCCACGTGGCCGGGCAAAGAAGGCTTTTATGAAAGTACCATGCCTCCCGGCAATATCCTTAAATTGTTTGTGAATGATATTGCCCTGGATACCATTGTAAATAAAAAAGGCACGTTTCCGGAAGGTGCACTCCTCATCAAAGAAAACTATACCGATGATAAAAAATTGTTCTTAATCACGGTGATGTACAAGTCAAGAGGATTCAATCCCGCCGGACACGACTGGTATTGGGTAAAATACAAACCAGATGGGGAAGCGCGCCTGGAAGGCAAGGTCGATGCGTGTATTGACTGTCACGTGGGAGTGGCGAATAATGACTATGTATTTACGGGTAGTATAAAGTAGTTTTTGCTGGTTCAATCGTCCTCGATTGAACCAGTCGTAAGTAATCGAGATGGTGCCTCCTGTTCTCTAAGCAAATATTAACCGCTCTCTCTTTGGCTCTGGTACTGGGTCTCCAAACTCTTTAGCTGTATTAATCCATAATTGAATCGCTTCTTTGGCATTTCTTAGCGCATCTTCCTGAGATTCTCCGTGAGCCATACACCCCGGAAGCTCAGGAACCTCTCTGCTATAAAAACCGTATCTTCCCTGCTCCAAAAAATTATAATCTCATATTTATACATCAATATCCCCTCCAAGCTTATACTTTACTATAACATTTCTTACCTGTTTTATCTGATAGGGTTTGGTTTTATTCCCAGCCCGTTGAAGACTGATTTTCTCCATCACAGACGGCGCACATTCAGAGCGATGCTTGCATTCGTTCGCATTAGGGTCGGCAAGGCGGTAGCCCCGTAGGATTGTCCGCCCGAATGACTTGTTCGAGCCGCTACCATCCTTCTGGTAAAATCAAACCACGTTCCACGGCGTCGGCTGGACTGAATGGTTATCTACAATAGGTCGTTTAAATAATCCATGTGTAAAAAGCCAATTATTTTCTTTACCGCGGCTGAGTCAATTTCTTCCACTTTTCTTTCACAGTCTCTGTTCGGCACAATTACATAAAACCCAAAACTGTGTAGTCTTAAATCACCTTTCACGCGCCATTCACGTTCGTGCGTAAAATCTACAGTGCCTAGATCGAACTGTACGTGACGCCATTTCTCATCATTTGGTATCCAATCAGCTTCTTCATCTGGAAGATATATGACAGGTCTTGCCCCAGCATTCCATCCAGATTTTTTTGACATTGCTATACCGAAGTATCGGTAATTATGTTTAGAATAGTTGTCTTCTACAAAATACTTGATTGAACTCAAAGGCATCTCGGTTAAGCATGCGGCTCTTTCGCTACCCTTTATGAATCCCACATTATTACTTCCCTTGATAATGCCTTCTCTTAAAATAGAATACAAGGCTTCCTCTGCCTTTAGTCCACTTATATTTGTCCTATCTCCTATCAAATGTATTAAGGCATGAGTGATATCTGGGCGATGTTTCTTCTTCATAGTAGATAACGAGCTGAATCACCTGCTGGCGCTCTACGCCAGCAGAGTGCCAGTCAGGTGGATGCATTGGTTATACTTTAAATGTATAAATAGTCGTATTATTTTTTAATTTTTATCAAAACCTTTATGAAAATCTTGTCTTCCATGAATTATAGCGAGAATTTCAATTTTGTCTGATGAGATTTCATAAATGAGACGATACGAATACACAAACAATTCCCTTATGTTTGGATCACCAATTTCTGGAACAACTCTACCCCTTTTAGGGAATTCTTTTAACTCTTCCGATTTTTCAGCGAATTCTTGGGAAACCTTTATAGCGTAAAATTTAGAATCTCTTGCTATATAATTATGTATTTTCTTTAAATCGTCCTTTGCTGGATTAGACCATATTACCATGTTTTCATTTCTTCTTTTAAGGATTCAACCGAAATTGATTTTCCTTCCTGAATGGCTTCTTTTCCTTTTTTAATTTTATCTATTACATAAAGCCGATACATGATGTCATCAATATCTGCCGTTTCAGGTAATTTAGAAATTGCATTTAAAGCTTCGTCCTTTAATGTTTCCATGTTTTTCCTCCTGATAAATATCATATTAAAAAAGCATATCTATTTTTATCTTTATTCTACAATTTTCAGCATACTATCTCGTGAAATAGCATATGTCAACCCTAAATCGCCAGAATTCCACTGAAAATTCAAAGTATTTCGATATGCTTTTGAATTTTAAAGACTATCTTATTCAGAAGTCACTCGTTAAAAAAATGCCTGAAGGATAAACTACTGTAATTTCTTTCCATCCTTTTTTAATCCACCACCTTTCACCCCAATAAGCCTGACCTGCTTTTTCAGCTCAAACCTCTTAAGACAATCTAAGAGTAGTATTTCATTATAATGATTTGTCTTTTGTTCCCGGTTTCCATTCGCATACCAAGGCGATTGCGAATGCCTCTGCGATGGCAATGATTGCCCAGAATATCAGCTCCAAACAGATCAATAAAAAAGGTTCGCCGAACTGGTTAAAAGGCGTAAAAAATTCCCAAAAGAGAAATGAGAGAAAAAATACGAGACCAGCCATCCGCCACGCCCGCGGCTTGATTTCTGGTGGCCATGCAGGCGCAAGCCACTGGTAAATGAATGCATGACCAATGCCAAAGAGAATGAGCCCAATAATAATCTGAAACGGATGAGATACCACCAAGGGCAGGGGTTCCATTTGGGTCCATACTGCAATGAGCTTGCGACTTTGGAATGAGGGATTTAGGAGTATTCCTCCCCCATGCCAGCCAAAACCGATCAAACGGAATGTGAGTACCATAACGAAGTTCAGCGTGAGTCCCCCAGCCAAACCTGCAAGAACTGTTTTCGCGATGGGATTCTTCATGGTTTTACTCGTGATCTTCTTGTTTTGGAACGATAATTTTGGGCGTCTCTATATCAGACAATCAGAGAAGTAATTATTGTGCCCCGCTACTAAGTTTTAAGCCAATCACACCAATGATAATAAAAATTATGGATATCATTTTCATCAAAGTGACAGATTCCTTAAACCAGATAATTCCAATTCCCACGATAAGAGCCGTTCCTAACCCGGACCATATTGTATAGGCAACACTCACATCAATTTTCTTGAGCACAATGGTCATAAGAGAGAAACTACACGCATAGAAAACGAACAGTAATATCGAAGGTACAATTTTGGTAAAACCCTGAGACAACTTCATATTCGTAGTGCCTGCAACTTCTAAGCATATTGCAAGAATCAGGTAAATCCAGCTCATTTAATGTCTCCTATCAAGTGGGAAAATATGAACAACTCTACTATTATCAGTTTCTTAAATATTACAAAAGATTAAAATAAATGCTGAACGATGGGTGTGTACAATGAAATAAATAATATTTCAGAAGAAAGTAGCAAGTATTATTTGTAAATACAATTATCCTTTACCAGTAAAATAAAGAAAAACCTTTTTACTTATAGTGTGCTTTTGTTATATGTTAGGAGAAGTTTTATCTGTATCTCTATTGGTTAATATACGTAACATAAATTCAGAATCAATTTTTATCTTTATTTTAAAGACGTCCGCTTTAAGAGATATTATATCATCTAATAAAAGTATGGTACGTAACAAGCATCGCCTTGCTTCATGTCTGTATATTTCAGTATGTACACCTTTATTCAGAAGATTAGAAAGCTTGTCTAATTGTTCTTTTAACATTTCAGTGCTTACCACAATAAGATCTATGTTCGTATTGCTTTGTCTTTCTTTGTCTGCATATGCAAGTAAACGATTACGATATTCTTTAGTACCTAGTTTATGTCCTTCCTGCTCACCATTTGTTGGTGGAAAAATACAATCTGTAACATATTCTATTATTCTCCTGCAAGACGTAGTAACCTGAGCCAACTGCTCATTTGTTTCAGCATCTTTAAATGTTTTCAAGGCTGCCCAAAGTTTGTTTCCCAAATCTGGAGCAATATCGCTTAAACTGCAGATTACATTATCGGCAATGTTGGAAAGAAGGCTTCCACACTGTTTTTTCCACTCAGCTACTATTCGAGCATGTTCAAAACTGTGCTGCTGATCGAAAAGAGTATATTTGCCTTCCAAGCTTTCAAAGGCTACGGTCTTAAATCCTAATTTTTTATAAAATTGAAGCATTGATTCATCTTTAGTATCTTCGATAAGACCATCCCAAAAAAGATTTAAGTTAGAATCGATTATTCTGCATTCAGGATGTAGAAAGAGAGTATACAAATTCCAATGAATTGGTGATGTATCATCAACTTCTAAAGCACCTAGATAGGGAGGAAAGTTTTGTAGCTTTTGATGTAAAAATTCTGCCAATTGTAAGTCAATATTCTCGAGGCAAATAACGAAGATTCTATTATCTTGAACAATCTTTATTATATCAGGTTCAAAACGAGACCATATAACATTTTTAGGAGATTTCCAGTATTGAAGTATTGTTAAATATTTTTCGTTGTTAAAGGTTTTTTTATAACCATTCTCAACGACTTCTCTCTCCATTGCAAGATTGTGTGAGAGCAAATCACCAATAAATACTTTAGTTGATATGCTTAATGTCCTATGCTGAATAAGCATAGAAAAGAAATGTTCAAGAATAGGTAATACATAGCCTTCATCAAAACTATTATGTTCTGCATTAAAATGAAATGCTACTTTCATTTTTTTATCCCAAAAATAAATATTGCATAATTTGTAAATAAGTGTATTAAAGCTATCTTCTTAGCAAAACCCCAGTAACCCTTTTATTAACAAATTACACAAAATACTTGAAGAGTCAAACTTTTTTTAACCCCCTTTTATTGTCAAGATATTTTTGCATCACCAATCTGCAAGAGTTGTTTGATAATACGGGTGTTTACCGTTCCATTCTTTTGTACTGGATGATGATTCATATGAAATGCAGTGTAATTCCCCAGATAACATTTAAGCCGGTTTCCTTTCATCCGAACAAGGAAATCATGGGTACTCAAATCTTTGCTAAAAATACCAAAGGGTGAGACTTGCTCTGCCAATCGCAAAAGGGCATATAATATGGAGTTCCTGTCTGAATGTAAATAAGCATACTGATTCAAGGGAATGCAATTATCCGGCATCTGGGAGACGAGAAACCCTTCGGTTCGTTGCCTGCCGGGGTTTCTTTTAAAAACACCTGCTGGAACTAAGATGTCAATTCTCAGTGCAAATAAGGCGTTTGCATGCATCCATACCTGTTTAATGTTACGGTAATTCTGGCCTGTACTGGTATGTCCTGTAAAATGTACTATTCGAAAATTGTTTATATAACGAACCTCCTGGGTAGATTCCCCAAGGGTGTTTAACAACGGCAACAATTTTTCTGGCGAATAATCCCGCTTAAAATAACCGTGATAATTAGTGTTTTTAAAGACGCCGAATTTTCTATTTTCGTGAATGCATTGTTGATAAAATTTTCTGGCGTCTTTTTTTTGGATGTAGACGGTTACCGCCTCGATTTGTCTTGCTAATTTTTTGCAATAATCGAAATCTCCCCCTGTATAAGATAAAAGGAATCTGAGTCGTTCTGTGTTTGTAAAGTGCTTTTTTGCCCGATTTAACTTGGCCAGATACCAGATTCGCTGTTTATCGCTTAAACATTTTGTTTGTATTGTAACTCTTTCAAAGTCGATTAAGATCAGCCTTCTTTCCCCCGCTTCATCGTCATATACAAGAAAATTGTCGAGTGAAAAGTCATCTTGCTTTACCCCTGAGTCATGGATGTTTTTTGCGAGCTTTCCAAATTTCTTTAAAACATCCCTTCTTTCTTCAGGCGATACGCCACTTCTAAAATACTCTCTTACGGTGCAAGCGTGTTTGATTTTTCTTATAATTAAGTAAAATCCTTTGGTAAAGAGGTGTTTTCGTTCACCATAAGCAACGGGTACCTCAACCGGAACGCCTTTCACTGCAGCAACGTAAGTCGTGTTAAATTCCCGAAACCCTCGAGTATTCTTAAAGAGTTGTTTTAACTTTTGAATCAGGCCAGAATATTTGTACATCTTGACAAGATAGGTCTGTACCTCATTTGCATGGACAACCTCAAATTCCCCTAAGATTTTATGCCGATCTTTTCTCACGATGGTTAGCAGGGTATCATCGGCAGGCTCTTTAGATTTTCCTGAAATTCTATCAGGGATTCGCTCAAGGTAGGGAATGAGAAATGAACGCTGGGCATGGATAGTCCACTGAACGCGTCCGATTGTATTTGATATATATCCTTTAAACATTTTATAATTGTGTTATAATAAGAAAAAAATTTTCAAATTAAAATTCACTATATGAACAAATTTACAACGAGTATCCCAACGAAGGTACGGGATATTATACAAAAAGCCTTACAAAATAAGCGATATGAATTACTTGAACCAGAGGCCAAGGAATTAATTGAAGCCTTTGGGATAACAACCACCAGGCACACCGTCACATCTTCTCTAACAGATGCAATTCAAGCTGCAACCTCTCTAGGATATCCTGTTGTTCTAAAAATTGTTTCACCTGATATCAGTCACAAAACCGATGTGGGCGGCGTAAAGGTTGGCATAAAGGATAACGAAGGTATTAAGACTGCATACGAAGAAATTATGAAAAACGTAAACATGAAGATGCCCGACGCAAGGATTCATGGAATTATTGTGGAAGAAATGGCGACACCTTCTACAGAAGTTATTGTCGGCGGACTTAGAGACCCTCAATTCGGCCCGGCTGTGATGTTCGGGCTTGGTGGTATTTTTGTTGAAGTTTATAAAGACGTATCATTCCGTATCGCCCCTTTGGAGGAATATGAGGCATTGGATATGATTCACGAAATAAAAGGGGTCAAAGTCTTGAAGGGCTTTAGAAATACGGAGGCTCTTGATATTACCACATTGGCTCAAACCATTTTAAAAGTGTCAAATATCATGGTTTCTCTGGAAGAAATTAAGGAAATAGACCTGAATCCAGTCCTTGTGTATCCAAAAGGCGTAAAGGCCGTTGATGCTAGAATTATACTGAGCCGGTTATAAGATAAAGTTGTAAACATTCGGTAAACACGTCTTACACATGTCATTCCCGCATGTTTTTAGCGGGAATCCAGGCGTGTGCTGATGGGCGGTGGATTCCCGATAAAAGCATTCGGGAATGACAAACTTGTCCTCACGGAAGTGGGGAATGGGCAGTGCATAACGTATTTACCGAATATTTACGACGCAAAGGGCGCGGAGAAAGACTTAAAAAGAGGGAAAGAACGTAACAAAACAATTTGTTTACTAAGGACAAGGAGTAAAGATGTTCGGCAGGCACCTCCGATCTCAGTCTTTTTTACCTTTAAATCTTAGCGAACTTTGCGCCTTTGCGGTGAATAGGCCTGTTTCCTTTTACGTGCAGAAAATGGCAATTTAACCATGCTGCAGGAGTTATACATAACCAATTTTGTATTGATTGACAAGGTCACGATAAAGCTCGGTGAACGGTTGAATGTATTTAGCGGGGCAACGGGTGTAGGGAAATCGCTGGTAATCGGCGCGCTCAACTTCATCCTCGGTGGACGCATGACCTCTGATGTTGTGCGGAGTGGTAAAGATGAGGCCACCGTAATTGGTAAATTTTATGTCAAGGACAAGCGCCTTCTCAAGCAAATTATAAAGGTATCTGATAACCAGGAGATTGAGGATGAGCTGCTAATCCAAAGGAGCATAGACACAAGTGGACGGAGCAGATGCCGTATAAATGACGTCCCAATAACGGTGACCATGCTCAAAGAAATCGGGGAAATGCTGGTTAATATTCACGGTCAACACGAGCATGAGGCATTGTTACACGGAATCAATCAACTATATATCCTTGATGATTTTGGCGGAATTTCTCCATTACGGGAAGGTTTTTCCGGGATTTTCAGGCAGGTTACAGAAAAAACAAGGCTGCGGGACGAACTGAAAAACAATCAAAACGAGCGCAGACAAAAGATAGATTTGTATGCCTTTCAGATTGATGAGATTGACAAGGCTCAACTCAAAGTGGGTGAGGTAGAAGAACTCGAAAAAGAAAGAAATATCTTAAGTAACGCAGAAAAGATATACAGCACCATCACCTCCTGTTATGCGCAACTCTACGAATCTTCAGAGTCCGTTGTTGAAAGATTAAAGTCCGTTGTAAAAGAATTGCAATCGGTTGCGAAACTCGACGAAGCCTTGCAAAAGATATTTGACATCTGCAGCCAATCGCATTATCAAACAGAGGATGCAGCCTTTTCCCTGGGGAAATATAGAGACGGATTCAATTATGACCCTCAAAGGTTGGAATACATCGAAGAACGTTTAAACACGATTCGAAAGTTAAAGGCAAAATATGGAAACACGGTAGAGGAAATTTTAGCGTATCGTGACGAAGCGGCATTAAAACTGAAGCAGCTTACGGGTGAAGGAACAACGGCTGAGCAGGTGGATGAAGAATTACAGGCATTGACAGAGGCATTGAAACAGAAAGGCAGTGAATTAACCCAAAAACGCCTTTCAACGGCTGAAAAGCTGTCTCCTTTGATCAATGAAGAACTTCACGACCTGGGCATTCCTCACGGGCGGTTTTGTGCACAAATCACCTCTCCCCTCTTGAATAAGAATGGAAATCCTGATGTGTCAAGCGCCACGAGTTACGGGTTTGATCAGATCGATTTTCTGATCTCTCCCAATCCGGGTGAGGATTTAAAACCTTTGAAGAAAATTGCCTCTGGCGGTGAAATATCACGAGTCATGCTTGCCCTAAAACACCAACTGGCAAAAGTAGATAAGACGCCCGTGCTGGTTTTTGACGAAATCGATGCCAACATCGGCGGTAGGATGGGAGAGGTAATTGGTGAAAAGTTGAGCAGTATCGCAAGGTCACATCAGGTAATCTGCATTACCCATCTTCCTCAAATTGCCAGTTATGCCGATGAACAGTGGAAGGTCAGTAAGGAGGTAAAAAACGGTAAGACGTATTCTACCATTGAAAGCTTATCAGGTGAGGCGCGTCTTGAAGAAATTGCAGATATGATCAGAGGCAGTGAAAAAACGGATATTACCCGCAAACAGGCGCAGGAGATGTTGCGGGATGCAAAAAGAAAGGTGAAAAGCAAGGGTTAGTTGGAAATACTTTTAGCCACGAATTCACACGAATAGGCACGAAAAGATTTTAAGTACGTTTTCGGATTCTTTACTTTGTAAAATGTTTGGGTTCAAGTTAGTCCTTTTAAGTCCCCCTTAACAAAGGGGGATTGAGGGGGTTGTGTTTTTTCCTGGGTTATTTTACAACCCCCTTTGCCCCCTTTTCTAAGGGGGATTTTTGCATTGCATATGCCATGTGATCCGCATAAATAAAATGAAAATTCCTATACTATCAAGTTACAAACTGGAACCCGCTTGTTATACATATTCGCGTAGATTCGTGTCTATTTGTGGCTGATTCAATGTTCAGAAATTTCAAAGTTGCAGTTGTAGTGCGAACTTTAGTTCGCATAGGAGTAAGCGAACTGAAGTTCGCGCTACATTGAAAATGTTGCCAAAGGCTTAATTCAAATAAATATTTATGTTAGAACGTTTGCAAAAAATACTGGCAGAGGCAGGGGTCGGTTCTCGTCGGGAGTGTGAAAGAATCATTGCCGCCGGAAGGGTGACCGTTGATGGTAAGCGGGTCACAACCCTGGGTACGACAGCCGATGCCGATAAATCCAGGATTTGTTGTGATGACATGCCGATAAAGAAGCAGCGTACGATTTATTATTTACTCAATAAGCCGAAGGGCTTTGTGTGCACAAATCGTGACGAGTTGGGTCGGCTGCAAGCAATTGATATCATAGAAAATGTAACTCAAAGGATATACACCATCGGACGGCTGGATAAGGAAAGCGAAGGGTTGATTATTTTAACCAACGATGGTGATCTGGCAAACAAATTATCTCATCCGAAGTACGAGGTTAGCAAAACGTATTTTGTTGAGGTCGATGGATACCTGACGGTTACGGCACTTAAGGCATTGGAATCGGGTGTTTGGCTTTCCTTCGGCAAGACACAACCGGTAAAGGTTCAGCATGTACGGAAAGGCAAGCAACGGAGCAGGTTTGAGATGGTGTTAAAGGAAGGCAGAAATAGGGAGATCCGCCGTATGCTCAATGAGTGTAACTATAAGGTGCGCATACTGCGGCGGATAAAAATTGGTAATTTATATGATCCTACATTGAAAATCGGCAGGTACCGGAAATTGACGGATGCCGAAGTGAAACGGCTTCATGCTCTAGCCGAGAGAATTAATACAAAGGATATGAAGGAATAGTTCTGCGCTTTAAAAAAGTAGCCACGAATGGACACTAATTTACATGAATTTTACCTTAATTATTTCGTGTGCATTCGTGTAAATTCGCGGCTAAACTACAAATAAAATCGAGGAAGTTATGACACAGCTACAACAGGCCAGGCAAAATATCATTACACAGGAAATGAAACAGGTTGCAAAGGATGAAGGTCTTGACCCTGAATTTATCAGGATGCGTATCGCCGAGGGTAAGATCGTCATTCCTGCAAACCGCAAGCGTAAGGCCACAAAGGTTTGCGGTATTGGCGCTGGACTCAAAACCAAGGTCAACGCCAACATAGGGACTTCGGCCGATTATCCCGATGTTGAAAACGAGATGGAAAAGTTACGGGCAGCAGAAGAAGCAGGCGCAGATGCGGTAATGGACCTTAGTACCGGCGGCGATTTACGGGCAATACGCAAAAGGGTTATTGAAGCATCTTCTATTGCCGTCGGGAGTGTGCCAATTTATGAGGCAGCCGTCAAGACCGTTCAGCTTAAACATGCAATTGTTGATATGACTGCAATGGACATGCTTGAAGCAATAAGGCTGCACTGTGAGGACGGCGTTGATTTTATTACCGTGCATTGTGGCGCCACAAAGGGCGTACTCAAGCATTTAAAGGAAAGCAAGCGCATTTGCGGCGTAGTAAGCCGCGGCGGAACGTTTCTGGTAGAATGGATGATCCACTCTGGCAAGGAGAATCCGCTGTATGAAAAATATGACGAGATACTGGCGATTGCAAAAGAATATGATGTGACCATTAGTCTCGGAGATGCCATGAGACCAGGCGCCCTGGCTGACGCATTCGATCGCGCACAGGTTTATGAGTTGAACGTGCTGGCAGAACTTGCCCAAAGAGCGCTGGACGCCGGTGTGCAGGTTATTGTGGAAGGGCCTGGGCATGTACCTTTGAATCAAGTGGCTGCACAGGTACAACTACAGAAGGAACTCTGCAAGGGAGTGCCTTTTTATGTGCTTGGGCCGATTGTCACGGACATTGCCCCAGGATATGACCATATTACTTCTGCTATCGGGGGGGCTATTGCAGCCGCTGCAGGCGCTGACTTCTTATGCTACGTAACACCAACGGAACATTTGAGTCTGCCGAGTGCGGCTGATGTAAGAATCGGTGTAATAGCGGCACGGATTGCCGCCCATGCGGCTGATATTGTTAAGGGTGTCAAATCGGCCTGGGAGTGGGACAAGCGGATGTCGCAATTCAGACGAAAGAGGGATTGGGAAGGGCAATTCAACACGTGTATTGACCCTCAAGTGGCGAGAAGCATTCGCGAGAAGGGCAGACCACAGAATGAAGAGGTCTGCTCCATGTGTGCTGAATATTGCGTGTTCAAGCTCAGCGATAAGGCATAGATAAATTCAGCTTTTGGAATTACGATTTGGGATTTAAAATCGTAATTCCTAACCCGAACGAGTCGGAACCCGTAGCGCGGGTGGTTTATCCCCCGCCATTGGCCGACCACAAGGGATCGGCGCTACATTTTTTTTGCTAACAATGTCAAAATATTTTTATTAAGCGTCTAATTGATTTAGCTATGGTCTTATTTATAAAACATATTGGTATCGAAGGCCCTGGCACCATTGCAGACTTTCTGGAAGATAACAAGTTACTATACACGGTTATTAACATCTCCTCCGGCGACAAACTGCCTAAACTGAAAAAGGATTTTCAGGCAATTATTTGTCTTGGCGGGCCCATGAATGTGTATGAAGAGGAGAAATACCCGTTTTTGAGAGAAGAGGATATCCTGCTTACAAGGGTGGTTGAAGAGGAAGTACCGTTTCTTGGAATCTGCCTGGGTGCACAACTCATTGCAAAGGCAACGGGGGCTAGGGTAACGAAAAATCCAGAGAAGGAGATTGGATGGTACAAGATAGTCCTCAACGATCATGGATTCAAAGACGATTTGTTTAAAGACCTTCCTGAAGTTTTCCATGTGTTTCAATGGCACGGAGATACCTTTGGCATTCCCTCTGGAGGGAAAAGATTGGCCTTCTCAGAACGCTGTCAAAATCAGGCGTTAAAGTACGGCAGGAATATTTACGGTATCCAGTTTCATGTAGAAGTAACAAAGGTTATGATTGCCCAATGGGCCGACGCCTATAAAGGTGAATTAGAATCTCTAAAGGGCGTCGTCTCTGATAAACAAAAGATGCTGGAAGACTATGATAAATTGTCAAAGGTTTATATGAAACAGGCGGAGCAATTTTATGTAAACTTCTTTACAATTGCAGGTTTATTGAAAAAAAAGACATTTTCCTTTCCAAGGTAATGCCAGAAACGAGTTTGGCTAAATAAAGGTTTGGCCCTATGAATGCGTTGCGGATAGACAAAAAGGAAAAATGGATTCACAGGGCTTTTACCATGTCCTTAAATTGCCTGCCACGCTCTTCATAATTAAGGAACATGTCGTAACTGGCACAGGCAGGTGAAAGCAATATAATATCTCCTGCTTTCGCCAGAGAATTCGCCTGTCTAAATGCCTCCTCGAAGGTTTTTAGCATGAATATCGAAGGGGTTTCTCTAGAACCCTTTTTCTCCAGAATGAGTTCTTTTATTTTCCCTGCCGTCTTTCCGATAAGGACGATGGTCTTGGTGTGTTGAGCGCATTTTCCGGCAAATTCACTAAAATTGCTTCCCTTGTCATATCCGCCGGCAATGAGTATAATTTGGGCTTGAAAGGCAGCGATGGCAACGATGGACGATTCAGGGGTGGTAGCCTTAGAATCATTGTAATATCGCACGCCATTTACTTCCCGAACAAATTCAAGCCGATGTGCTAATCCGGAAAAGGTTGTTATCGCCTTCTCAATATGTTGTTCCCTTGCGCCTGCCAGATAAGCGGCACAGGAGGCAGCAAGAACGTTTTGAAGATTATGAATGCCGGGTATCTTTATCCTGGGTACGCACGGTATTGTTGTATTCTTGCCGTCTACGGCTATTACAATGTCATTACGTTTTATAAATGCGCCGTTTGCCAGCGTATGGTTTGCACTGTACCACAAAACATGGCCTTTGCAGTCCTTTTCCCACCTCCTTAATTCCGGGTCATCATAGTTGAGAAGTGCATAATCTCCAGAACCCTGGTGTAAGATGATAGTTTTTTTCGCCTGAATATATTCATCCATGTCGGCGTGTCTGTCGAGGTGGTTGGGCGATATGTTGGTTACGATACTGATGTGAGGACTTTTTCCCGTTTTGTTGAGTTCTTCCAGTTGGAAACTGGAGAGTTCGAGTACCACAATATCCGCAGGTTTCATTTCCTCAAGATATCTTAAGAGCGATTTCCCAATATTCCCGCCTATCCACGTCTTTCGCTGCGTTTCCTCTAATATCTTGCCAGTAAGGGTGGTGGTGGTTGATTTCCCATTGCTGCCGGTTATACCGATAATTGGGGCAGGACACAATTTGAAGAAAATGTTTATTTCAGTATCGATCTGTACATGGTTATTTCGCGCTATTTGTATAAATTTTGAGTTTTTTGGTACGGCAGGATTAACGACAACCACGTCTGCGTTTATAAAATCTTCTTCAGAATGCCCTCCAAGTTTGTATGAAATAGGAAGTCCTTCAAGCTGTTTTATGGAAGAGGAGAGTTCCGTTGTGTTTCTCAGGTCGGTTACGGTAACGCGAGCGCCTTGTTTTGCAAGAAATTGGGCAACACCGACACCGCCGCCGAACAGGCCCAATCCCATCACCGTTATCTTTTTATTTTTGAATTCATATTGCATGGTATGAATTTTATCAGTATTTTTAAGGCTTTCAATGAAATAAATTTAGCTATGCCTGTCATATTGACACATTGTTAAAGAGAATTTAAATAGAGACACTGTCATAATGACATATACAACTTTTGAAGATTTTTCAATATTTTCCATCTATTATATAGTTATATTTTATTTACTTGCTAGATAAAGACTTAGCTCTATGAAAATAATGATACAAGGTGTATTATAATTGTTGATTTGTCGGCATTCAGTTTGCTTAAATCTTTACTGAGTTATTATTAGTGGATAGAAAAATATTGGAGGATACTTAGTTATGTCGGCAAAAAAAATTATATTTGACCATGATGCGCTGGAAACCATTAAGCTTGGGGTAAAACAACTGGCGGACGCAGTAAA
>Ga0082335_1002059_pt1 | contig 38986 bp, 34 predicted proteins | sample Subgrocontami58m_FD_72375 | JGI IMG/M metagenome (GOLD analysis project Ga0082335, IMG submission 72375) | Subsurface groundwater microbial communities from S. Glens Falls, New York, USA - GMW37 contaminated, 5.8 m (SPADES assembly) (version 2) ...
TTGGTCGCCAGCTCCGCTACCGTCTGGTGGCCCTGGATCGCCTCAAGCGCAACCTTCGCCTTGAACTCCCCGGAAAACCGTCTCCGCGTCCTCATGGTGGTTCGTCCTTCGCATCGGCGAATCCACCTTAGCCGGCTGTCTCAGAAAGTGGGACCACCTCTATCGCCACTAAGTGATGCTGAGTGTGGGACCGTCCACTGGACGAGGCCCGAGCATGATCAAATCGGCGACAACACCCATTCGCGAAGCGGATCGCCTTCATTCCCCTGTGCCACTTATTAGTGTACTTAATTTTAGAGTCTTTCGCCTAATTACGACAGGAGAAACTTCAGTGCGCCAGACGACGCAATCGCGTTGTTCATCGCCCTGGGGCAATCTCGCTTGGGCTTGCAGCATTCCTCGCTGCCAGCGTCACCGATTCGGCGCAGTCGGCGCCTATGACGACATGGTCCTCGAGATTTTTCAGATTCAATACGACCGACCCGGAATAGACATGCAGCGTGTTTAAATGGCGTACGGAGTGATGTGAGTGGCCGCGATCGTAACAGGCCGCGTATATTGCTACACGAGAGGTCTATCGACAGGAGGGTGCGTTTGATGAAGTCCTTTGTCGGCCGGGCGGTTAGGTTCCTCGGCCGTTTTATTTTCAGCCTGTTTGCGATCATCGGCATCATCACGGCCCTGTGCCTAGCCGTCAATTACGCCGCGTACAAATCGCTTTCTCCGCCACAGGCCCCTACCGACACGCTGGCCTTGCTGCATGGACCTGGCTCGCCCGCGAGCTTGGAACTTTACCGTCACATCTTCAAGCTGGCGCCCGGTGAAGATCCAATGGGGCGCTTCAAAGCGTCCCCGAGTTTTGCCCGCCATCCAACGCTGCAATTCATCACGCAGCCTATCGACAATCGTTTCTTTCGCGTCGGCCGAGAGGGAATCCGCTATCAGCCCGGGTGGGATGACGCTTTTATCGGCAACCTATTGGCGGGCACGCGGCCCTTGATCTTTGCATTCGGCGGATCGACCACGCTCGGTCACGGCATCGCCAACGATGAGACATGGCCGTATTTTCTCAATCGCGTCATCGAGCAAAAAAGCGCCGCTGCTGGCCCACAGCAGACGCCGGTCGTTATGAATTTCGGCGCGCAGGCCTACGACCAGCATACCGAGATCGACAAGCTGATCTATCTCCTCAAGGCGGGATACCGGCCGAGCAAGGTGATCTTTCTGGACGGGTGGAACGACTTGTTCATGGCTCGCACCAACATGCGGCTGGTCGATCAGGTGATCTACCATGGTTTTTCGGTCAGTCGCGGCGAGATCGCGTTCACACGCGGGGGATCCTATCACCAACCTCGCAACCTCGACCTATTTCTCGATTCGTTGCCACTCTATCAATACCTTCAGCAAAGCAAGCGCCAACTGCCGCAGATCGATAAGATCAAGGTCGACCGGAACGCGTTCGACGACGGTTTCGACTTCCAGGAAGCGGAATATCTCTTTCGCCATTGGGCCGAATTCGGCGAACGGCACCGGGAGCACTTCAAGAAGCGCATCCTCGACTATTACCGCAACAATCTGAAACTGCTCAAAACCCTTTCCGCCGGTTATGGCTTCAAGCTGGAGGTGCTGTTCCAGCCAATCGGACTTCTGGACGAGACGAACTCGTTTGTCCCGGCGCGCTCCCGCACCGGCCTCGGTTACCGATACGTCGCCGAACTTGCGGCCACTGTGAAGTCAGCCATCGCGGCCGGCGAACTCGATATGGTCGATATCAGTGGAGCTCTCGACGCCATGGATGAGCCCCGCTATATCGACGTCGCACATTATTCGCCCGCCGCCAACCAAGAACTGGCCCGGGTTATCGCGTCGATTCTCGATCGTTAGGCCGCGTGTCGCGGTCTGCGGTATTGCGCGGTTCAACGGCATGCATGGGAGCCGACCGCTCCTAATTCTGGCCTATGCAAACGTAATGGGTATCCACCGTGACGAGTGCCAATTTTCTGACTTCACAAATGCCGTTGCGGGCCGGCGATGCGGCCGCTGCCTTGTTGATGACCGAGGATGGTCGGTACCTCTTGCAACTGCGCGACGACATACCGCCCATCTGGTACCCGGGACATTGGGGCTTGTTCGGAGGCAGCGTTGAGCCCGGCGAAGCGGAGGTGGACGCACTTCGCCGCGAGCTGCGCGAAGAACTTGAGTTCGAGATGCAGGAAGCAGTTTTGTTCGCCGGTTTCGACTTCGATCTGAAGTCGGCGGGACTCAAGCGGTACTTTCGGAATTACTATGAGGTCCCGGTTAGCGCATCCGCTCTTGGTCGATTGGTTCTGCGCGAGGGAGCGGAGCTACGCTTATTGTCGGGAGACGAGGCGCTGTCGTTGCCTAACCTGGTCCCTTATGATGGTTTTGCGCTTTTTCTGCATCACCACCGCTGGCGCTTGGTGGATGGCGGCGCGTCTCGTTGACGATCCTCCGCTGGAGGAAGCCGCACGCGGCGATCATTTTTTTGAAAATATTTTTCGACCTTAACGATAGCCTTGACCGTATCTTTCGATTCCCGTTCGCCGTATTTTTCATTGAGGTACAGGTTGAAAGAGCGATCGCGAATGTCGCGAGCGTTCGGAGTATCAAAATCATCAGCCAAATAGGGCCTCAGATACGGCCATTCCGCGACGACATATTTATAGTGCGGACTGAGATCAATCCCCTCCGCACGTACCGCTTCGGCGAATTCTATTTTGCTGCACGTGATTGCATCGAGATCGACGACGACGGGATAGAAGAACGGCGAATCCGTCGGCGAGAACCGGTACGGACGACAAACGTCCGAGGCATCAACAAGGCGCGCCACGAAGTCGGACACAAAGGCGAGGCGGTTGATAAGCGTGGTCCTCAGGCGCGAAAGCGACGCGCAGCCGATGGCGCATGAGATCTCATCGGTATTGTGGTTGAGCGCGGGAAAAAGATAGGTCGACGGATCCCGATCGTCGAAATCCTCGCGCCAGCGCGGCTTGCCGCGGTCGGCGTGGGCGAGCGCCTTGCGAAAGATTTCGATATCGCGCGCATAGACCACGCCGCCCGAGGGGCCGGTCATATGCGCCTTGCGGTACATGGTGGAAAAGGCGGCGATGTCGCCGAAGGTTCCGACCGCGCGACCGCGCAGTTTGGCCCAGTGGGCCTGGCTGCAATCTTCGATCACTTTGATCCCGCGCGCGTGGGCAGCCTCAACGATCTTGTCGATCTCGGCGGCTTGCCCGGCCGCATGCACGATAATGGCGCCCTTCACGTTCGGGGTAATGCGTTCGACGAATTGCTCGGGCCCAATGTTGTAGCTTCCCGGCTTGCTGTCGGCGAGGCGCGGCTTAAGGCCATTGAGCACGATCGCGGCCAGGGTGCCAGGATCGGTAATGGGCGAGACGATGACTTCGCTGCCCTTGGGCAGATCGAGCGCCGCAACGGCTATGTAGAGCGCCGAAGTGCCGGTCGCGACGGCGTCGGCATAGCCATCGCCCATCATTTCCACGAAGGCGTCGGTATAGAGTTTCTCGAACGCGCCTTGATACCCCGGATCGACATTGCGCTCGCGGTAATAGGCGATCACCTCCTGGATCATCTTCATCTCGTCCTCGCCCATGGCGAGCCGGGGCGGCATCGGCGTCTTGCGAAACGGTTCACCGCCGTGGATCGCGAGCGCTGCGGTCTGGGCAGGCGCGGTCATCTTGGGAATCTCATTCATGTCGCGCCTACTTGCGCCGCGATGGCGCCCAGTTCCAAGCCATGGGCCGCGAGCAGATCGTCGTGGCTGCCGTAATTGTGGATGAACGCGTCCTGCAAGGTGAAGGTATCGAGCCGGCACTGGGCCTTGCTGTCCCACGCCACCTGCTTGGTGCGCGGCGCGAGCCCGCCCTGCGGGGCGTGCTCCTCGATGACGATGACGTGCTTGTGCCGGTGCAGAGCTTCCTCAATGCCGGCGACATCGAGCGGCTTGAGCGTGTGGCAGGACACCACCGACACCGACTTGCCTTGCGCCTCGAAACGTTGCGCGAGCTGCATCGCCTTGTGCATGATGACGCCGTAGCTCAGGATGCAGACATCGGCGCCGCGCTTGATGTAGCGCAGCTTGCCGAACTGCCAGGGATCAACCGCCTTGTCGGTGAAAATGGGCTCGCCCGCTTTGCCGAGCCGCAGATAAATCGGGCCCTTTCTCTGCTGCGCGCAATGGAGCGTCGCCTCGGTGCACTCGACCGGGTCGCACGGAGCGATGATCTGCATGTTGGGCAGCGCGCCGGCGATGGCGATGTCTTCCTGGGTGTGATGGGTGCCGCCGAGCGTCGAATAGATGACGCCCGCCCCCATGCCCACCACGGTCACCGGCAGGTTTTGGTAGCACAGATCATCACGCACCATTTCGAACGGCCGGTAGAGCGTGAAGGTGGCGATGGTGTAGGCGAACGGCTGGCAGCCCTTGAGGGCGAGTCCGGCGCAGATGCCGATCATGCTCTGCTCGGCCACACCGACATTGATGAAGCGTTCCGGATATTGGTCGCGAAACTTGCCCATGCTGCCGGCCGGCGAGATATCGGCAACCACGATGTAGACTTCGGGATTGGCGCTCGCCGCTTTGTAAAGAGCTTCGGAAAAGGTGTTTCTCACGATGCGGCCCTCTCCAGCTCCACCACGCCTTGCTCGTATTCCTTCGGGCTTGGCGAGCGGTAGTGCCAGATCGGCACATTTTCCATGTAACTGATGCCCTTGCCCTTGGTCGTCTTGGCCACGATCATAAGGGGCTTGCCTCCCCTGCGTCCGGTCACCGCCTGAAACACGGCGGCCGAATCGTGTCCGTCGACTTCCGCCGTTTCCCAACCGAAGGCCGCGAATTTCTCCGCGAGCGGATAGAAAGACGGATGGGTCTCCGAGGTACGGCCGAGACTTTGGAAATCGTTATTGTCCACGAAGGCAACGAGGTTCGAGCAGCCGAACGACGACGCCATCATGATCGCCTCCCAGGTCGAGCCTTCCTGCACCTCGCCGTCGCTGAGAACCGCGTAGATGACGCCGCCGGTCTTGCGTGCGCGCTCGGCCAGCGCCATGCCAACAGCCATCGACAAACCGTGACCGAGCGAACCGGTCGATGCCTCGATTCCCGGGTTGCCATAGTCGGGATGACAGCCGAGCCGGCCATTCGGTTTGCAGTAAAGATCGAGATCCTCACGGCTGAGCACGCCGAGGTCTTCGAGGATGGCGTACTGGATCATGCATCCGTGTCCCTTCGACATCACGAAAGTGTCCGGGGACGTGCCGTCCGAATTGCGACGGATGAGTCCGTAATAGATGCAATCGACAATCTCGGTGCAGGAATAGGCGGAGCCGATGTGAAGGGCTTGAACCTGCTGCGAAATATCGAGGATGCGCCGCCGAAAACGCAGGCATCGCTTCTGCGCCGCGGCAACGTCGAAGAAATTTCGTAGCGTCATTTCATTCATCGGCGACCTTCCCATAACCAGCGTCGAGTTCGCAGCCATCTCCTGAGGGAGACATATTCAAAGCTAATTCAAAGCTAACTCCCGCTCCGCCCCCCTGCGGCCACGGCAGTCTACCACACCGCAACATCGCGAAAACTGGCCGATTTCTAAGTGGTTACTCAATGATCGTCCAGTAATAATCGCCCGTATAGCCGGCCTCGTTAAACAGGCTGATCCAGCCATCCGGATAGTCATGGAACTTGGCCGTTAACACCCATTCTTCAAACAAGGCCTTCTGTTCCGGCGTCCGGTAGGAGTCGACTTGGACGAAGCCCTTCCCCGGCGCCAACCGCTCCATTTCGCGCAGCGCCGTGATCAGGTCGGCCCGTTCCAGGTTGTGAATCGTATTGAGCGAAATCACCGCCTTGAAGCTGTTGTCGGGGAACGGCAGCTTGGTGGCGTTGCCGAGGTGCAGACGGCCGACCGCCTCGGGTTCGCAATGCATCAGGGCGTATTCGGAAATGTCGAGGCCGAAGGCTTCGAGGCCGGGACAAACCTTCAGCAGGTCCTTGACCAGAAAACCCTTGGCGCAGCCGACATCGAGAATGCGATCGCCCGGTTTCAAGCCGAAATGCTTGACGATATCCTCGGCCACGGGAATCCAGCGGCCGTCATAGCGATAGCCGCCGTAGCCATAGGTGCGCGCACCGTCGAAATAGAGCTCGCCGTATTCGCGCGAGATGGCGATGATCTCCGGCGTCTTGGCTTCGGCACGCGCATTGACGTTGCGTTTCCCGCGCGGAAGTTTCGCCAGCAAATTCACTTCGCTCATGACTTGGCTCCTGATTGCGCGGCGCGTGCGAGACCTTCGTCCAGCGGCGTGTAGCGGAATTGCGGGAAAGCCTTGAGGCAATCGGTGACATCGAAATGACGGTGCGTCGCCGGATTCTGGCGTGGCGTGCCGCGGACATCGACGGATTTGCCCGCCAGGCCCACGACTTTTTCCGCCACTGCGCGAAAGCTCGTCGAATTGCCCGTGGCGATGTTCAGCGTCCCGCGGCTGCGATGCGCAAGCACGAGCCCGACCAGGCGGGCGACATCGTCGACGTGAATATGGTCGCGCTGCTCTTCGCCTTCGCCGAACAGCGTGATGGTCTCCCCCTTTTCGGCAAGCCGGCGAAAGCGGTTCGGCCCATAGCCGTTGTGCGGGTCGCGGGCACCGTAGAGCAGGCTCGGGCGCAGGATGGCGAGCGGGGCCTTGACCTCGCTCTTGAGCATCAGCTCGCGTGCGGCATGCATCATGCCGTGCAGGGTCGAGGGGTGGCAGTACGATCGTTCGGTCACCGGATTGGCGTCGTCGGCGTAGACGGCATCCGAGCTGATATAGACGAGGTGCGCCACTGGCTGGGACGCAAGCGCCTGGACGACGGCTTCCGCCATGCGCAAATTCTGCACGAGGAGCGCCGAGGTGCGTGCCGGCGCCAGCGCGGATACGAATACGACGCCGTCTTCGGCCCGCAGCATTGTCGCCAATTTGGCGGCGGCGCCATCCTGCAGGAGATCGATTTCGTTGCGCGTCAACCCGAGAACCGCCACGCCATCACGCCGCAATTGCTCCACAATCGCGCCGCCGACGAACCCCCCTGCCCCGATGACAACGACCCGCGCAGGTTTCCCTGCGCCCGCGTTCAAATGCTCCAGCATCACAATCTCCTGCTATCAGCCGACGCGGGGGCGCCGAGAACCAAATGGATGAGGCCGGCGGCGCGGACCGCCGCCGGATCGAGCACGCAATAGGGATCGACGACAATGCGCCCGGCCATCACGCCCGCGAGATCGGCGGGCCGCAACTTACGGAATTCCGGCCACGGCGTCATGATCAGGAGCGCGTCGCTTCCGCGCGCGGCCTCAAGCGGCGTCGAGGCGGCGTGCACCGCAGGATGTGGCGCCGCGCTTGCCGGCACCACCGGATCATAGACCCGGACCGGCCACGGCCGCAGATTCTCGATCAGCGCCAGCGAGGGAGAGTTCTTGGTCGAGTGGGTATTTTTCTTATATGCAAGACCAAGCACGCCGAAGGTCGGACTCGGTTTGTGCGCGAGCACGTGACGGTGCACGATGCGCAGCGCCCAATCGCGCCGGTGGCGGCTGTTGTTCACGAACGCGGCAATGACCGACGCGTCGCCGCCGGCGGTTTCCGATAGCCGCATCACCGTCGCGAGATCGCGCTCGAGGTTGCCGCCGGCGATGCCGAGACCCGGCGCGAGATAGGAATGCGCTCCGATCCGGCGGTCGAGGCGCAACGCCGGGGCGATTTCGCTCCAGTCCGCGCCGATGCCTTCGGACAATTCGGCCAGCGTATTGGCGACGGTCACCGAAGCAACCAGGCAACAGTTGATCGCGATCTTGGCAAGCTCAGCGCTCTCGTAGCGCATCGGCAAGAGCGGGCAGCCGAAGGCACCCAGCAAAGCGGCATAAGGTTCCGGCAGCGAACGTGCCGGATCGGCGCAGCCGACGATGAAGCGCTCCGGCTGCGTTGCCCGTTCGACCGCGCGACCAAAGACGAGGGTCTCTACTTGATAGTACAGCCGCTCCGGCGCCAACGGCAGGCCGCGGGTGAAGCCGGGCGGCACCTGACACAGGATGACCAGCAAGGCCCGCGGCCCGAGCGCCGGGATGACACGCCCGACGAGAGCAGAAATCCCGGACAGGTCGCTCTGCCCCCGGTCATCGGTCGGGACATCGGTGGAAATATAGACGATGTCGCAGGCAGCAAGATCGTCCAGGCGATCGGTATAGGAAAGACTCGCCGAATTGGCGCGCGCCATGTCGTCGAGCCCCGGCTCGACCACCGGCATCCGGCCGGCCGCTATTTCCCGCACGCGATCCGCATCCGCATCATAGCCGACGACGCGAAAACCCTTGGAGGCAGTCCCGACGGCCGAGACGAGGCCGAGATGGGTGAGCCCAGCGAAACCGATCACAGGCCTGGTCATTTGGAGGACTCGCCGACCGCCGATTCACTCAACCGGCGAAGCAGGCGGTTGAGCCACAGGTCATTCGCGAGGTCTGTTTCATGCTTGCCTGTACAGAGGCTTTTGAAATGGTCGTATTCGATCGCCCAAGTTGGGTCATCCTGAACGAGAGTGACGGTATCTTCAGGCGGACGCCCGCTCGGCAAAATCCGCGTGCGCAGCGTAAACGACGATGGACCCCACTTGCAAAGCGAGCTGATATGGGCGGAGCCGTTCTCCGCGAAGACGTCGCAGGTGAAATGATTGCGCCAATTGAGCAACGTCATTTCAAACTCGAGCTGAGGCTTGGTACCGCGCGACCCCAGCACGACGTGGTCTGGCGCGCGGTTCTCGAAGCATCGGCTCGAGATCACGCGGAAATCCTCGCCGATATCTCCGAACCAGAAGCGTGCCGTATCGAGCAGGTGTGAGCCCAAATCAGGCAGCACTCCGGCCCCTTGGTCCCGCCACTCGGAATCGCGGACGAGGCGCGCGGTCCCGTTGCCGTAGAACATCCGGCAGTGATAGATCGCACCCAGCTTGCCGGAGGCAACCAGGTCGCGCATGTGCACGAAATGCGGTTCGAAACGATGATTGTAGGCCGTGTAGCACACCGCTCGGTTCGCGCGGGCAAGCTTCTCCAGCCGCTTGATATCGCCCTCGTCCTCCGCCCATAGCGGCTTCTCCACCAGCACGTGCTTGCCGTTGCCGAGGAGATACTCAAGCATGGCGATCTTGGGTTCGTCGGGAATGCACGCGAGCACGGCGTCATAATCCGCCAGCGGCATGTCCTCGATCTTGCGGTATTGAGCCTCGGCGTTGACCGGATCAACCGCCGCTACGAAGTCGGACCCGGCCACGCGGCGGCGTTTGTGTCCTTGCACGCCGAGACCGGCGACGACGACTCGCATGTGATCAAGTCCACTTGCTCACTCGAAGTGTGCCCGCTTCTCGACGGCTTTGAGCTTGCGCAGCACGTCGGTGGGCCCGATCGGGAGGTTTCCATCCGCCTCGCATTCGAGCGCCGCCGCCAACGAGCCGAGGATGGAGGCGGCAACCTCCGACGGTTCGACCAGCATCGACAGGGTCGCATAAGCGAGCAAGGCATCGCCCGCGCCAACAGCGTCGACCACGCGATCCACGAAGCTATCGACGACAAAGAAAGTACGCGGATCGCCCTCCTTGCCGGCGCGGCAGGTCAGTACGCCACGGTCCCCCAGCTTGAGGATGACGGTCTTGGCATCCGCCTCCTCGTGCAGCTTGGCGGCGAGCGGCCGCACGCCCGTGTCCTGATCGGCCAGCGAGAATCGCGCCTCGCGCTCATTGGGCGTGAGGAGGTCGAATCCCTTGAACTCGAGGATATTGCCCCAGCGGCTGGCGACCTGACTATCCGCCACGCGGAAAGCGCCGGCAGGAATGGCGCTTGTCAGTCTGGGAATGGTGCGGCGGTTGAAGATGCCATGCCGGAAATCGCTGAACACCACGGCCCTAATCGGCACCTTATCGATGTTACCGGCGATCTGGTCGGCCTGGGCATCCGAAATGCTTCGATTGTCGAGCGTGTCCACCTTAAGCAGGCGATAGTCCTCGCAGACATAGGCATTCTTGTGCGTGGTCGGCCGCGCATGATCGATGATCGGCAGCAAGTCCACGCCGGCGGATGCGAGTCCTTCAAGAACAAAATCCTTGAGGACGTCATCGCCAAGCACGGTGGAGAACGTGACCTTCGCTCCGGCCGCACGAAGATGTTTGGCAACGACGGCGGCACCACCGATGAAATCGACGCGGTTGTCGAACCGCACGCTCGGCGTCGGGGTCTTGGTCATCCCGCCGATCATCGTCGTGTAGGTCAAACTATCGACGATGGTATCTCCGACAACGTGCACTTCCCGGCCTTCGAACTGCTCCAGGATCTGCCGCAGCCGATCAAAGGTCAGGCCTTCCGCCTCCATGAGAACGAGCAATTTCTCGATGGCGATGTCCGGAGGCTCGGTCTCGATCAAATGCGAGGACGAATAGACGATGTCGCCAGGCGTAAAAAGGATTTCCCCGCCATAGCTTTCCAGAACTTCGACTTCCTGCTGGGTCTTCGGATTCAGGCCGCCATTCACATACTCGTAGCCCTTGGCGAAATAGTCGGGCTGGAGCCGCCCGATATTTTCAAGCGGGGTTGGATTGGAATCGATGATGACATAATCGACCATTTCCAGCGCGGCGAGATTGAGCGCCCGCAAATCCTGGGGGACGAAAGGTCGATGATGGGCCTTGGTGATATGGAGGTCTGCCGTCAGACTTGCGATCAAGATGTCCGCTTTTTCCTTGGCGTAGACTAGATGGCGGATGTGGCCAGGATGCACCAGATCGAAGACGCCATGGCACATAACAATAGTCTGCGGGCGCGGACGTGGTCCGAGTACACTACACAACTCATCGACCGTCTTGACCTTCCGACGGTAATCGCCGGCAACACGCGGCGTCATTTGACTCACCCCGTACCAAGCGTCTCGAACCACGTCTTCGTCGCTTTTTTGATAGAATCCGGATCCCAGAGCGGCGCATCGCGCCAATTCTCGATCTCCGCCATCATCCAGGCAACCCCCTGGTCGAAGGGTATCCTCGGTATCCATCTTAAGTCGCGGCTGATTTTAGCAATATCGGCCCAGGTAACATCCGGCTCGCCCGGACGTTTGGGGATAAAAATCACAGAACCACCGATCAAGTCGACCAATTGATTGATCGACTGGGGATTACCCGCTCCGAGATTCCAGACTTCACCAGTTTTACTGCTCTCGGCCGCCAACAGGAATGCCGCAGCGACATCGCTTGCATACAGGAAATCGCGCTTTTGCGTGCCGTCGCCGACGACGGTGAACGGCTTACCAGCAAGCTTCTGTTTGAAAAAGACGCCGAATACGGCGCCGTAGGCTCCTGTTGTCCTCACCCGCGTGCCGTAGGCATTGAAGATGCGGATCGAATTGACCGGCAAGCGGTAGACGCGGTGCCAGTGAAACGCCGCCTGCTCTCCTTGGTACTTGGAGAGCGCGTAGGGATATTGGGGATTGATAGGATGATCTTCACGCGTCGGAGTAGCAGCAAGGCCGTAGCAAGACGAGGATGCAGCATAGACGAACTTGGCAACACCCGCGTGCCGAGCGCATTCAAGGGTCCTTACAGTCCCTTGAACATTTGTATCCATGTAGTCGATCGGCTGCTCGATTGACGGCACGATATCACCCATGCCGGCGAAATGCAGAACGTATTTCGCTCCGGTAAAGAGGCTTGATTTCGGGTCCAACTCCCGAATGTCCATTTCCTCAAAAGCGAGGTTCGGATCACCATCGTGCTGGGCAAGATTGGCCAGCCGCCCACCGGTAAGATTGTCGATGACCCGAACGCGATAGCTGCGTTCGAGCAGATGGTCAACCATATGGCTGCCAATGAAGCCGGCGCCACCCGTGACCACTGCAACCGGCTTCTCGCTCATGCTGCCTTGATGGTCTTCATGGTCCGCACATTGAAATAGCGGTCGTCGGTCAGGCTGTTCGGCAGCTTGCCTTGCTTAAATGCCTGACAAAGATCGCGGACCGCATCTTCTACGGTGCGTTTGGGTGCATACCCGAGCACGCGCTTAATCTTGTCGGAATTGATGTGGTAGGAGCGCGGATCATTGGTTGGCGTGGTCTCAATCTCAATTCGTGGCCGGCCGGGGAATTCCTCCTGCACGACATCGCGCACGATCTCGGCAATACGCGAGATCGACAAGTTCTGGTAGCCGATGTTGAAGATCTGGCCGGCGATCTTCTCCGCCGGCACCTCGATCATCATGGCATAGACGTCTGCCATATCCTGGATATGCAGATTCGGCCGCAGCTGGTTGCCGCCGAAGACCGTAATCTTCCCTTTGTTCACGGCAAGATTGGTCAAAATGTTCACCGACAGATCCAATCGCGTGCGCGGGCTATAGCCGCATATGGTTGCCGGGCGGATGGTTACGCAAGTGAAATCCGGAGCCTGGTGTTTGAACAGGACCGGCTCACACATACCCTTGAACTTGTTGTAGAGCGTGAGCGGTACCAGGGGATGATCCTCAGTCACATCGGGCGAATCAGAAACGCCGTAGACCGAGCTCGATGAGCAATAGACGAACCGCTTGACGCCGGCCTTCTTGGCGGCCAGGATCATGGGTTCGAAACAATCAAAATTGATGCTTTTACTGAGCCCCTCGTCCAGCTCGAAGCTAGGGTCATTCGAAATACATGCCAAGTGCAGCACCACTTCGATGCCGCTGAATGCCCGCACCAATTTGGCGGTATCGCGGATATCCCCTTCGATGATCTTCAGGCGAGGATGGCCGGCGGGTAACGTCTCGTCACCAAAGAACATGATGTCATAGACGGTGACGTTACGTCCTTTTTCGAGCAACAAGGGGACGAGAGCGTTGCCAACATACCCGGCGCCACCTGTAACCAAAACATTTTTCATCGCCGCTCACATGTCCCCTCGATGATCAAGCTTTTGGTCGGCCGGTCAGATATTTCTGCCCTCCAGTACCAACCACGGCCGGATCTGACCAGCTACCGTACTATCCAAAAACCACAACCAGCCTTGCGACTACAAAAACCGGAGTTTCCGGTCAAGCCATCACCCGCTTCGTTGGTTTACCGGTTGCAGTCCCCTGGATAGTGAACCCGGCGGCGACCGCATCGCGCCGGAACATCTCCACAGTTTCCAGCGAGTAGGCGGCGAGGTCCTTACCCACCATACTCAGCTTGTTTAAGATGTCATTGGTTACCGTGATGATGTGGCAACCGATCTCATCCGCCTGAAAAATGTTTAGAAGCTCGCGCGGGCTCGCCCAAATCAGTTCCGCCTTCGGCCGTTGCTTCAGAATTTTCACCACCTCAGCCATCAGCGGCACCGGATCCACACCGGTATCGGCGATACGGCCAGCAAACACTGAAACGATCGCGGGTGTCCCAGGTGCCAGGCACTCGGTGACTTGACGGACCTGGTCGAGCGTCAGAATCGCCGTCACATTAACTATAACGCCGTCCTCCGAAAGCTCACGAATGAGCTTGCCGGAAAATTCCTTGCGCGTATTCATAACGGGGATTTTAACGTTGACGTTTTTCCCCCAAGTGGCGATTGATCGTGCCTGCCCCGCCATTTCCGCGAACTCGTCGGCAAATACCTCAAGCGAAACCGGTCGATCGGGCACGGCAGCCAGAAGCTTGCGACCGAACGCTTCGTAGTCTGTGACACCAGCCTTGCGGACCAGAGTTGGATTGGTGGTGAAACCTTTGACTTGCGGATTTTTGCTCAACTTGACGATGCTCTCGAAGTCTGCACCATCCGCAAAGATTTTCACTTTCATCCGTTTCAGGCGATCCATAAAAACCCCTACGACTCGACGGGTAAAAGTCTTTATCTTGGTAACGCGCTGACGTGGGTAAATCTTGTTTAGTATATGCTAGTCTTGTTTAGTATATGCTGGACAGCCTGCGATAAAGACCGAACTACCGCGTCAGGCTTTACCTCCACGCAGGCGTCGTATCCACGATCGACGAAGATCGTATAGCAGCCGAGAGAATTTCCCGCAACAATATCACTGCACCGGTCCCCGACCATGTAACTGATTGAGAAATCTATTGAATACTTCCTGCCGGCAGCCTCCAGCAGGCCGGGCTTGGGCTTACGGCAATCGCAGTTGTCAGCTTGGCGATGGGGACACAGCTCGATCCCATCGAGCGGTAGCTTTTCCAGTAAAATCTTGTGCATTGCGTCCACGACCGCGGGGCCGACGAGGCCATTGCCGATATCGGGCTGGTTGGTGACGACAACAACGAGGAACCCGTGGTCATGCAACGCGGTAACCGCGGCCCGCGCCCCCGGCAAGAGGCGGAAATCCTTTAATCGGCGTGGCGCGTAGGATTTGCCGTTGCGCATTTCGCCGCGAACGATGACGCCATCGCGGTCCAAAAAAACAGCAGGACTTCGCGCTTTAGGCATATCAAATTGCTCTTGCGCTCAGGAGCGCGTCACAGGCCTACGGGTGTAATGGTGAGCGCAGGCGATGGGATACCGGGCGGTGGGCCGCCCTCCGGCCCGTTAATGGTGAGGGAGCCAGGCTCGGCTGGCCCGATGCGCACGTCGAGATTTGCCGAGTTCACATTATCCATCGGCACATCCAACACAAAATCGAACAGAGCATGCCCGCCGGCGGCGACTCTCTCGACCTCATATTTTAGCGGAATACTTTGCCCCGCCCGAAAGACCGCAATCACGACTTCGTTGTCGTCGATCGCGTACGCATTGGCCTGGATATGCACCTTGAGCGCGGTTTCAGAACCCTTCCTGTCGTAGCTGTAGCCAAGGATGCTCGATCCGCCCCACGGGGTGATTCGTTCGGGATTCGACGGCAGAACCTCGGACACCGTGTGTATCGCTTGATAGACGAGTTGTATTTGTGTGCCATCGGACGGATTTTGATCGGGTCGGACGTCCGTCGGTTCAGCCGCGCCTTGCGGCGGCGCGGTGGCGCTAGCCTGGGGCTCGGCAGTCGTTCCCGGCGGCGAAGTCCAGCCGGCCTCGGTTCCCGCATTCTTCTGATGGTACAGCTCGATGATCTCGCGCGTCGGGCCAATTGCAATGACGCGGCCCGTTTCCATGAGCACGGTCTTGTTGCACATGGCTGCGATCATGCCCTCGGAATGGCTGGCGAGCACAAGAATGCTTGATCGGTCGATCAACGCTTTCATGCGCCGCTCGGCACGTGTTGCGAAGCGCGCATCACCAGCCGCAAGACCTTCGTCCAGCAACAAAATGTCAGGGTCCAGCGCTGTTGCGATCGCAAAACCCAGACGCGTCGTCATCCCCGCTGAGTAGGTTCGTACTGGCAGCGACAGATAGTCACCGAGTTCGCAGAACTCCTCGATGTCGGGGAGTTTGTGATTGATCTCCATTCGACTCATGCCGAGAAACATGCCGCAGGTGATGATATTCTCGTAGCCGGTGTCCTCCGAATCGAGACCTGGCGCCGAATTGAACAGAGGCGAGATGCTGCCCTCGACGTTAATTGTCCCGCTCTCCGGTTTATACACACCAGCCAGCACTTTCAGCAAAGTCGTCTTGCCCGCACCATTGTGCCCGACCAAGCCGACCCGATCTCCATGCTCGATTTTAAATGAGACGTTCTCCAGCGCACGTACAACGACATGGTGGCGTCGTTCGTTCTCGTCTCGGATGAGGCCGCCCGTGCGAGCAAAAATCGTTTGCCGCAGACTGCGGCGGCTCGAGCCATAGATCGGAAAATCGACTGTGACGTTATCGAGGACGATCGAGGTCAAGGTGGCTGCTCCATTAGAGCCAATAGGCAATACGCGATCTGAACCGGGCGTAAACCGCGAATGTAACCACCGCGCCGATCGGCACGCCCGCGAGCGTGACCCAATAACTCAACAATGCCGGAACGTGTCCCAAAAGCGGCGCTCGGATCACTTCGATCAGGTGGTACATGAAATTCAGATCAATGTATCTTTGGGCATTTGGTCCCAACTGTTCCGAACGCCAGAATACCGGCGTGACAAACATCATGATTGTAACCAAGTTCCCGATCAAAGGCGGAATATCCCGAAAGCGAGCGCTGAGCATTCCGAGCAATATCGTGATCCACAAGCCATTCAGCGCTACGATCAAAATACCGGGAATGAACAATAACGTAGCCCAAGTCACGTCGACGGGAAGCACCACATTGACCAAGGCAACGATGACCAAGTTATGGAAGAAGACGATGATATTGCGCCAAACGACCATGTAATTGAGAATCGAGAACGGAAAACTCAGTTGTTTAATCAGCCCTTCGCTCGCCGTATAGGTCGTACAGCCCTCCGTGATGAGCGATGTCGTGTACGTCCATGCGACCAACCCGGCGGCCAGAAAGGGCAAGTAGTCTGTGACGCTGGTGCGGAATAAGGGTGCCCATATGAACGCCATACCGCCAATGAACATCCCAATGCTCATCGTCGCCCAGAATGGGCCGAGTACGGTGCGACGGTAGCGACGTTTGACCTCTTGCCATCCGAGCCGGGTCCAAATGTGCCATTTGGTGAACCCGCTATAGAGATCATGCCATGCACTTGCATAATCGGGTTTCACGCTTGCATCCTGAGCCATGTGTGAGGGGAAACTTGACAGTTCCAAATTTGCCCGGGCATATCAAGTCCGCCCGCCGCGCGCAACGGCCTTAACAAAGCCAACCGCATTAACGGTCTGGGAAATCTCGCGACCCCGCTTCTGTGCCGCAGCCGTGCGTCGCATGAATTGTACCCTCGCATTCTGGGCTGCGCCTGCTGTGCGGTTCAGGAAGGCGAATCCGGACGAAACCACGACCTAGCAGTCTGCTGAAAAACTCGGAACAGATGTGGTCATGAGCAATATTCGAATCAAAAGCGACCTCGCCTTGAATCTATCGTGCGTTTCGGGCTCGATTCTTGAATCAATGTTGCTCATAGGTACCCTCCAAAAACCTTTTTCAGCAGCCTGCTAGTGTTCGGCAGCGGCTTTTGCCATTAAAGTTCTTCGAATCCCGTAACTGCCAACCAAGCCTTTGGCATATGAAGATCGTATTTTTGTCACGCTCATTTAGTGCCGGGGGTGCTGAGCGGCAGGTGCGAACACTCGCCGTCGCACTCGCTGCGCGCGGCCATGACGTCACATTGGTCGTCTTTTATTCAAGCGATGGCGGAGACGAGCGATTGCCGGGCGTTCGCGTGGTTTCGGCCGGGAAACGGGACCGCTGGGACGTTGTCGGATTCCTGGTTCGACTTGTGTCCATTCTTCGCGAGGAAAGACCTGACTGTCTCCACTCCTACCTTCCGATGGCGAACACGATTGCCGCATTGCTGCGCCCGTTCCTTCCGCGGACCCGACTTGTTTTCGGTCTGCGAGCTTCAAACATGGAGCGGGACCGTTACGGCTGGCTCGAACGATTGGCCTATGGTTTGGAACGCTGGCTGGCTCGCTCCGCAGACCTGCTGATCGCCAATGCGGAGGTGGTGCGCCAACACGCGATTGCATGCGGCTATCCGGCCGAGCGCATACGTTTGGTGCAAAACGGCATCGATACAGAGGTGTTCGCACCCAATCCTGCCGAAGGCCAGGCATTGCGGGCATTCTGGCAAATCCCTGAGGGGGCATTCGTAATAGGCGTGGTAGGAAGGCTCGACGTCATGAAGGATCACGTTACATTCTTGACCGCCTTGGCGGAGCTCCGGCACGGCCACGGTACGGTCCGGGCTGTCCTGGTAGGGAACGGTGCGGCAAATGCGCGGGCACGGCTGCGAGCCGACGCGGCTAGGTTGGGGGTGAGCGACCTTATTGTCTGGGCTGGCGAGCGCCACGATATGCGCGCTGTTTACAGCGCATTGGACCTACTGTGCCTCTCCTCGGCCTTCGGCGAGGGCTTTCCCAATGTGGTGGCAGAGGCCATGGCCTGCGCAATTCCCTGCGTGGCGACCAATGTTGGCGACGTTGTCGAGATTGTGGGGGACACCGGAAGCATCGTTCCGCCGGGCGACCCGGAGGCACTCGGCCTCGCTATGGCAGAACTTGCCGAGATGCCGCGTGCCGTCCGCAGCGCGCTCGGGCAGGCCGCCCGGGCCCGGATCGTGGCAAATTTTGGCATCGAAAAATTGTGCAATGATACATTGGCCGTGCTCGATCCGTTAGTGCACGGTTCTCAATAGGGCTCGACAGTGAACGTTCGTGAAGTGCGGTCAATCAATTGGTGGCGAGCTAGATTTGGGATATGGTTCCTATGGGGCTGCTTGATTCGGCCTCAGCTATTGCCTACTGGATAAGATCAATTTCAAGGAATTTTGGGGATGCATGAGGACTTCAGTCGCAAGGAGGAAGTAGAAGGGTCTTCCGACCGCTCCTTCGGCTTTGTAATGGGTGCCTTTTTCGCCATCATTGCCATTCTGCCGCTGTTGCGTTGGTCGTTCGAACTTCACTGGTGGGCGTTGGCGGTTTCGTTGGTCTTCGTAGTCTTGGCTCAATTTTGGACGGCGCCGTTGGCGCCACTAAATTATCTCTGGCTCAAGCTTGGCTTGCTGTTGTTCCACATCATCAGCCCGATCGTGCTCGGCCTGCTGTTCTACCTTACCGTGGCCCCAATCGGTCTATTGATGCGGCTGTTCGGCAAGGATCCATTGCGTCTGCGACGGAATTCTGATGCAAAGAGCTATTGGATCGTGCGGGAACCGCCCGGTCCGCCGCCTGAGACCATGAAGAACCAGTTCTGAGATTTACCAACATGATGTCCTTTCTGCGCGAATTTTGCATGTTTCTGGGAGATCGAAAGAAGTATTGGCTCTTGCCGATCTTCATCATGATGGCCGTGTTCGGCGCGCTCATAGTGCTGACCAAAGGTTCGGCCGTCGCACCCTTCATTTACACCCTCTTCTGAGCCAAACCGGCATCGGAATGCGCATCCTCGGTCTTTCCGCGTTCTATCATGACAGCGCCGCGGCCCTGGTCGAGGATGGTCGGATCGTGGCTGCAGCGCAGGAAGAGCGCTTCACGCGCAAGAAGCACGATCCCGGCTTCCCGCATCACGCGTTGCAATACTGTCTGGACGATGGCGGCATCGGACTCGATGCGGTCGATCATGTGGTGTTCTATGACAAGCCGTTTCTCAAGTTCGAACGGTTGCTGGAAACCTATCTCGCCTTTTCGCCGAAGGGCTTTCGTTCCTTCCGCATGGCGATCCCGCTCTGGCTGCGCGAGAAGCTATTTCAGAAGCAGCTGCTGCGCGATGAGCTAAGAAAATTCTCGTCTGATTTCGACTGGGACGGCAAGCTGCTGTTCACCGAGCATCACCAGAGCCACGCCGCGTCAGCTTTTTTCCCGTCGCCATTTGAAGAGGCAGCGGTGCTGACCATGGACGGCGTTGGCGAATGGGCGACGACTTCGGTCGGCTTCGGCCGTGGCAATCAGCTCAAGATACTTAAGGAGCTGCACTTTCCGCACTCGCTCGGCCTGCTCTACTCGGCCTTCACCTACTACACGGGGTTCAAGGTTAATTCCGGCGAGTACAAGGTGATGGGGTTGGCGCCCTACGGCGAGCCTAAATACGTCGACCGCATCCTCGATCACCTCGTCGATCTCAAGCCGGATGGGACATTTTGCCTCGATCAATCGTACTTCGACTATTGCACCGGCCTGCGGATGACGAACGACAAGTTCGATCAGCTGTTCGGCGGCCCGGCGCGTACGCCGGAACAACTGCTGACCCCGTACCACATGGATCTCGCGGCCTCGATCCAGGCGGTCACGGAAGAGATCGTCCTTCGCCTCACGCGTTCGCTCGCGGCCGAGACCGGCGCCGAGAATATTTGTCTTGCCGGCGGTGTGGCGCTCAACTGCGTGGCCAACGGCAAGGTCCTGCGCGACGGCAAGTTCAAGCGCGTCTGGATTCAGCCGGCGGCGGGCGATGCCGGCGGCGCTCTTGGCGCGGCGCTGGCCGCCTATCACATCTACAAGGGAAAGCCGCGCGTTGTGGTCAATCGGCTCGATGCCATGAGCGGGTCCTATCTCGGCCCGGAATATCCGCAAGCCGACGTCGAGGCTCGGCTTCGCAAGGCTGGGGGACGCTTCGTGGCGTTGCCGGAAGGCGAACTGCTCGACACCACAGCCGCGGCGCTCGCGGACGGCAAGGCGGTCGGATGGATGCAGGGGCGAATGGAGTTCGGACCTCGGGCTCTGGGAGCGCGTTCCATCCTCGGCGATCCGCGCTCGGCGAACATGCAGAAGACCCTCAATCTGCGGGTCAAGTATCGTGAGAGCTTCCGTCCCTTCGCTCCGTCAGTACTGCGCGAGGACACCGTCAACTGGTTCGATCTCGATGACGACAGCCCCTACATGCTCTTGGTTGCGCCGGTGCAGGAGCGGCGCCAGCGGCAGATGACCGAACAGGAGCAGGCGCTGTTCGGCATCGACAAGCTGAACGTGCCACGCTCGGACATTCCGGCGGTCACGCATGTCGATTATTCAGCGCGCGTCCAGACCGTCCACCGCGAGACCAATCCCCGCTATTACAGCCTGATCGAGCGGTTCAAGGCGCGGACGGGCTGCCCGGTCCTCATCAACACCAGCTTCAATGTCCGTGGCGAGCCGATCGTCAACACGCCGGAAGATGCCTTCCGCTGCTTCATGGGCTCGGACATCGAGGTGCTCGTCGCCGGCAATTGCTACCTGCGCAAGGAAGAGCAGGACCCGGCACTGAAGCTGGATTATAAGAACGCCTTTGAGTTGGACTAGAGCATTGTCCGGCGAAGTGTGCAGCGGTTCACCGAAGACAATGCGACCACTTATAGAATCTAGAGCACGATCCGATTCCACCAGAACGGATCGTGCTCTAGACTCACAATGCGGGCGCTCCTTCGGTTCCCGTGCGGCAGTGTTTTGCAATTCCCCCCTTTGGTTGATGGACTGAAGATGCGATGATAGCTTGTGCAACCCTGTTGCGAGCCGCTCCGACGCTGTCACATGAAAATCAATAATCCGCTGATCAATGCAGCTCTTGTCCTTGTTTCAAGCGTCCTTTGTCTGGTCGGATTGGAGATTGCGTATCGGGTCTACCTATTCAGCGCTATACGCGCACAACTCGTCGAGCCGCTCGCCAAACTGACGGAGCAACAGCCCGACGATAGTCTCAACGTGTTCGACCCCGAGATGGGTTACCGTTACCGTGCGAACACAACCTGGCAGAACACGGGCGGATATCTGAAGAATCAATTTCGCATCAATGAACACGGATTGATCGGCAACGATCTGGATCCGTCGAGTTACCCCGTTGAAAAGCCACCCGGCGAACATCGGGTCGCGCTACTCGGCGATTCTTTTGCCGCATCCATCAACGCCTATGTGCGCTGGCCTGATCTGCTGCAGGACTCCTTGAACCGTTCCGCGCAGTGGCGCGCCTTCGTCGGCGGCAAGTTCACTCGCGTCATAAACTTCGCGATGGATGGAACCGGGCTTGGTCAATGGCCGGCCAAATATGAATTCGACGTGAAGCGTTATTCTCCGGACCTGGTGATCGTTAATTTCATCACCGAAGACATCATGCGACGATTCATCTATCGCGGCCGCACGACATTTCCGTCCGATGTGGAGCGGATGACGTTCGTCCAACGACGGGTCGACACCATCGTTCAGAAAAGTCTTCCATGGTACGGGATTCATTCGGAGGTGCTGGCCGTCACTCTCGGAAGAGTTTTTGGCGTTAAACCTCGTTTGACCGCGGCATTAGCACTCGCAAGAAACAAGGAAACGCACTTTGTGACACACGAAGAGGGGATGAAATATTCGCTTTTGGCGCTGGAACGGATGCGATGCCTCGCCAATCCTCTCATCATTCTGCATCACCCTGAAGCGGTCGAACTGATGCATGAGCATCGCCCTGACGTTCCGAGTCTCGAGGGCCTGCTGCAAAAATTTCTGCCCCGCGCACAGGCGGCAGGTTTCGTCATCAATGAGATGCGTAAGATCAATTCTATTCCTAAAAATGAGGATTTGATCCGGGTTTTGTATAATTATCCGCGCGATGCTCATCCAAGCGACTACGGAAACTTTGTCTATGCCAATCAGGTCATGAGACTGCTGCTGCGCTGGAGCGAGAATCCAGCCCCGAGTTTGAACGGAGGATGTCGCCCATGATCGATGTCGCCAGAACGAAGCGCGAAACCGCGCTCATGCGGTGGCCCCACGTTATACCCGCCGTTCTTGCGGGCTTGACGCTTGGTCTTTGCACATTCCGTGCCGCCGAGGCCTGCGAGCTCAAGCGATACACCGAATGCGCGAATGCGCAGCTGGCGGGCGCAGATCTCAGAGACAAGTGGATATTTCGTTCGAATTTTACACGAGCGAACCTGCGCGGTGCCAACCTGCAAGGGCTCGTTCTCGAATTAAACGATTTCTCCAATGCGGATTTATCAGAGGCAAACCTCGCGGACACGTTCCTGGCCGGCGCTAATTTGCGAGGCGCCAATTTGCAAGGCGCTGATTTGCGCCGCGCATTCCTGTTTCGGTCTTTCGCCGAGGGAGCAAACTTCGCCGGTGCCCGCCTTGATGGCGCGCGCTGGATCACCGGTGTGATTTGTGGTCCTGATTCTGTCGGGGAATGTCGACCATTGCCGGTCAATGCGCCACTGCCGGTCTGGGATCCGCAGTGGCAGGCTACACCTGCATCCATCTCATCAATACCGTCGACGGGGAGCATCAAGCTGACGAACGATGTGGTTGCCACCGTGACGCAGGTTCTGCCCGCCGACCCCATGCGGGCAAAACCGACGGAAGGTGCGAGCTTCACTGGCTATAGCTTCGTGCCGCGAAGCCAGACGTCGGTGGTCAATGTGCGCGTGAGCACCGGCGTCTTCTCGGAAAAAGGCAATACTGCGGTGCTGGCGGTTTTCGTGAATCGCCAAGTTCCGCCGGTAAAACTTGTGAGCAAGCTCATCCGCGCTGGCGTACGCGAGCAAATCGATTTCGAATTCCGGGTGCCTGCCAATGGCGCCAGCATCCTGATATTCGATTTCCGGATCGGTCCGGGATTGCCCGGTTCAATTACGTTCAATGGGCAAGAAGGAAAGCCGCCCGACTATCAGCCAGCCACCGTCGTCCTAACGGATGAGGACAATAGATAGGACCGATAGGACCGGCGTGATCTTCGCTTCCACGACCAGTATGAGCGAATGTCAGGTCCAAGCCCACAGCAGGTCGGCGAGCAGCAGCAATGTTCGGGTGCAACCACGCGGATCGGCGATGTCTCAATTGGCAGACGACGCCATGGGCAATCGCCGCGCCGATACGCCCATGAGCCATCCGATCGATATACTGATCCCGTAGACAACGACGATCAGAACGGCCGCCACGTGAGTGAAAATGGAACTGATTGAAAAAATCCCGGGTTTCATGGCCGGAGTCATCGTGGCGAAGAGCACAAAGAATGCCCATACGGCGAACTCGGATCCGAGCGTGGAAATCGGTCGGGCCATGCCGCCGGCAAGCACGCAGAGGACCGCGCCGAGCGCGCAAATCACGGCGGGAAAAGCCAATGATTGCCAGGCGTAGGACGTCCACGGCGACATCCAGTAGACCGTCATGCGATAAAGATGCAGGCCCAATTTCAAGAAAACGGATTTGAACATGAGCCAGGGGTGCTCTTGGCACATCCGCCACACAACGGCTTTCGCGAGTTGGTCGTAGGCTGTCCAGCTCTTTGCCGGATTGATCTCAATTCTATTGCGCTGTTTGTCAAAATCGGTGACCGGAGAACCAAGGTCGTTCCGCTCATTCACGTGGCGACGCACGGTATCGAACGCAATGGAGTCACCATTGTTGGTATCGGTGTCGGCGGGTGTATAGATCCGCAGCAAGTCGGGGCTAGCCTCCAACGTACTCATCAAGAAATCGTGCCAGAAGACGTGGTTCTTCGCCTCTCCGGCGTAGCGAGCGTCAGCCGTCAAATTGATATTAAGATGCGCGACAATAAGGGCGACGACAAGTACACCCGCCGGCCAAAACTGCGCATGCGGTCCGAGCGAGGCGGTACGCCATCCCGAGACCCGGTTCGGAAAAAACAGATAATAAAGGCCGAGCGCTGCACACGCAGCAACGATCATTGTTGCCTGCCACATCGCCTCATAGCGACAGGTGACGATGAAAGCAAACAGCGCGGCTTGAACGAAGACCGACGCCACCGTCATGGCGCTTGGTTGTTCGTGCCGCCACAGAACGAACATGATGTGTGCCGCCGGGAGCAAGGCAAGCCCGGAAAACAGGCGGCTATTGGTGATCGCATTTAGCTCGATGCCCCAGCGTCTGGCGTAAGCGTGGAGGAAGTATTGCTCCGCCAAAAAAATCACGAGCAGAAAAAGCAGGAGGGGAGATTTCCTGAATTCGATCAGGTAAAGAAGGCATGCCACCCCGAGCAGCAGGAAATAGAAATAATAGAGCGCTGAAACGTTGATTCCGAACAGACGGAAGCTCAATTCAATATAGTCGGCATAACCAAGCTCACTGGCGCCGATCGTTTCGAGCGGCAGTTTTGGATCGATCGGAATCGTCGCTGCAAGTTTCAAGATGCGATTGAGCTCCGGCCCGTCATTGAGTAGGCGGATCAATGCTTTTGGCGCAAGGCGAAGTCCTCTTTCGCCAGGTTCGGAAAATCCGCTGTCCTTGAAGACCTGAACCACCGAGCCGTACGCCACATAGCCGATGGCGGGGGGGTCATAAAAGCGCGATAGCGCGACCGCGAGCGACTGCCGCACGCGATTGGTCGGACCGAACAGGACGTTGTCTTGGCCGAGCTTTATTCCATGCGCAAAATCGAGGCAGAAGGTGATGACGATGAGGATGAGCAGAGCCACGCAGGAAGGTGCCCGCCACTGGTCGATCCGAACGTTCATCTGATGATTTCCGCTGCTATCGGATGGGCTTGGCAATTCTGGATCTTGGGAGTTCATCGGCGCATCTGCCTTTCGGCAAGTATGCGAGCGGCGATCTTGGCTCGGCGCGATGATAGCGGAAGGGACAGTGGCGACAAACCCAATCTTCGGCAGAGCTCTTGCATTTGTCCAAGCTCCAACGTCGCAAGCCGTGATTGCAGAATCCATGGTCCGTGGAGCGGATGGCCGCGGCGTCCCCTTTGCGGTAATATAGCACCAGCACCGTTTGCGTCCCTGCCGATATTAGACGGTTGATTTCCCAGGTCTGATGTGTTTAACGACTGGTGGATAATTTCGTATTCAATCTTCGAAGCTACAAGAGACGAGGCAGCACAGATGAGCGGATCATCGCGGATACGCATGGTCTTACCCGCCGTGCTCATCGCGGTGGTAGCAATCGGAGCTTATTACCTCCTTACCGATCTGCTTGTCCCGTCCGAGGAGGAGATCGCCGCCAAAACGAATCTGCCGGCGCCAACGAAAATTATGGCGATGGAAAATAGTGCACATGGTCAGGTGAGTCAGGTCATGCCGACCGACGCGAACAAGGTTTCGCCTGCGGACGGAGCCAGTTTCCTCGGAGGCACCTTCGTACCCCGCAGCAAAGACTCCGTGTTGCGGGTCCGCGTCACTCTCGCCGGCTTTTCGGCCGAGGACAACGAGATGGTACTGGCCGTGTTCGCCGATAACACGCCCGGACCGGCGCGGCTGGTCATCAAGCCGGTCGCCGCCAATAGCACGGTAGTCATCAACGAGGAATTTGACCTGCCTGCCCGTTTAAGGGACCCTATTCAATTCGATTTTCGGGTCGGCCCTGGCCGTCCGGGATTGATCATTCTTAATGGACCGTCAGATCAGCCAGCGGCTGAAGGGAGAACTACGATCAAGATCACCGACGAATAGCTCGGTGTGCACGCGATGGCGCGCTTCGCTCGCCGTCGTTTCTCGGCCGGCGTGGTCATGCCGCTGGCGTGATCTCTTGCTAGAGTCTAGGAGACGGAAAGCTGCTGGCAACCAGAGGGCGGTTGGGAACATATCGCCAACCAGATGGCTGCGTCGTTCGCTGGCTTTGAACAAACGTGGGGGTGTTCGTTTCTTCGTGCGATCGGTGTTGAGCAAGTATGCGCGCCCGCTCAAGTTCGTCACCATTGGCGTCATTAACACCCTGTCTGGATACGGTATTTTTGCCGTTCTCTATTTTTTGACGGCGTCGGGACGGGTTGCGTTGGTGGTTGCCACAGTTGTCGGTATTCTGTTCAACTTTTTCTCCACCGGTCGCATCGTTTTCGGCAACCGGCGCCTTGGCGCGATGCCGGCTTTCGTTGCAGGGTATGCATTCCTGTTCGTCGCTAACGTCGTCCTGTTCGAAGTCCTCACGACGCTCGGGCTGCATCCGCTCTTGGCGCAGTGTGTCTGCCTACCCTGCATCGTGGTTCTGGGGTATCTGATCAATGCTCATTTCGTTTTCGCCCGTCGACCATGAAAACCATCTCGATAGTCACGCCCTGCTTCAATGAGGAACTTAACGTCCGCGATTGCTACGGCGCGGTCCGCTCGTTATTCGAACGCGAGCTTTCCGGATATCGCCGCGAGCATATTTTTTGCGACAATGATTCGGCCGACGGCACGCTGTCGATCCTGCGCCAAATCGCGGCGACTGATCCGAATGTCAAAGTTATCGTCAACGCCCGCAACTTCGGGCCATTGCGGAATACCTTCAATGGCGTCATGGCCAGCAATGGCGATGCGGTGCTGCTATTCCTTCCCGCCGATCTGCAGGACCCACCCGAGCTCATTCCGCAATTCGTCGCGTTGTGGGAGCAAGGCTATGAAATCGTTTATGGAATCCGCGCGACCCGCGAGGAAGGCCCGCTAATGCGCGGCTTCCGCAACATTTACTATCGGCTGCTGACACGGTTTTCCGAGGTCAAGGTTCCCCCGGGCGTCGGCGACTTCCAACTCGTAGACCGGCGCGTGGTTGATGCCATGCGCCACGTGCGTGACGGCTATCCATTCATGCGCATGATGACATTCGAGTGCGGCGGTCGGTCCATCGGCGTCCCCTATACGTGGCGTGCGCGCAAGAAAGGCATCACCAAGAACCGCGCGTCCGCGCTCATTGATCAAGGGCTGAACGGCCTCATCTCATTCACGACGGCACCTTTGCGCCTGGGTCTCTTTGCCGGATTTTTCGTTGCAATTCTGAGCATTATCTATGCATTGGCGAATTTTGTGCTGAGCTTGGTGCTTTATCAGGAGCTTACCGAACCCGGCATCATGACCCTGATCGTAGCGATGTTCTTTTTCGGCGGCGTGCAGTTGTTCTTCATGGGGATGATTGGCGAGTACATCTTGGCAATTTATGGCCAGGTGCGGGAGAAGCCGGTCGTTTTCGAGCGCGAGCGGATCAATTTCGATCACCCGCCAAACCTTGCGCAGACGCTCGACAAGGACAATCCTGACACGGCCGATCCACCAGCCAAGACTTAATAAGCAAGACCTGAGCAGAGGTGCCTAGACGTTACTGGCGGGGTGTTTCACTAGCCCATCGAGGGTCTGTGAGATACCGCCGCCGACGTGTACAATCATGACCATCAAAATAAATTTCGGGGCCGCCCGTTAGACCGATCAACCTCGCGAACAAAGACGGCACGAAAAAATAGCACGTGCTCTGCGGTAAAATTTGGTTGCGCGTGCCGTCCAACTCAGATGAGAACACGTCACTCACTAACGGCGATTGCTCGTGGCGGCATTTTCCGCTGCTGGTGACGCAACACCTGGAACTCGGCCACCATGCTGGTCCAGTTGGGCAGAAATTTGCTCGGATCACGACGCCTGGCTGCGAGATTGGACAGCCAAAGCCACGGTGTCATGGTGAGGAGTCTCAGCCCCATGATCAACATGTGCACCCGACCGATTTGACGCGACGATTCCGATGCTTGCAGCAGGGCCTCGTTCAGCAACGTGTTACGAGCTGCGCCGAAGAAGGCAATATTCGACCCGTCGCTATCGGGGAAAATGCTGTCGAAAAGCTCGAAATTGTCGAGCTTAATCTTGCGCAATTTGTTATTGTACACGTATAGTAAGATGCTCCCGCCGTCCTTCACATATGGCCGGATCTTGTAATAGAGCGACCTGAAGTCGGGTAATTCGTTAGTATTCAAATCACAGAAGCAGATGTCGAACTGACCGTGGCGAATATGTGCAGGGATCAGCGCATCCGAGTCGAAGAGGCCCGGATTGATCCGCTCCGGCAGCCAGCGCTCGAACAACGAGTGGCCGGACCCAACCCAAAAGATCCGGGCGCCGGGCGTGTGACGGACCGCGCTCAGACGTTCGGCGACATGATGGGTATCAAGCCACAGCGGATGTCCCATCTTCACCTGAGGCAAACGTCCGTAGAATGCGGAATAGATCGACCGCGCGATCTTTGATGGCAGAGTAGTGAGTAACCGCACCAACGGCAATGACCAACCGAATCGTTTTTCGGCCGGGCTCTGCGACTCGGACGGCGAGGCGCTGGAAATCCCAATGTCGCCCAGATCGACCAGGGAAATGAAAGGCACCCTGCGGTTCGCAACAGTGCTGCCTTCTGGTCCGTTGATGGTGATCTCGCCGAGTCGCACCGGACCAATGTTGACTTGCAGGCCAATGGGACCTCGAATGCGCGGAATCATCTCGAAGGACAAATCAAACTCGACGCTTTCGCCCGCCGCGACCGGCTTGCTCACCAGGCGCAGCGCAATTGGCTGTCCAATGCAGAAAACCGCGATCGCGACCTCGTTGTCCACGGACGAATAGGCATTCGCCACGATGTTGATACGCAGCACAGACTGTGAATTTCTCGGCACGAACGAGTAACCCAGCATGCTCGATCCATCGTCCGCGGTGGCCTCTGTGGGGTTATTGGGAAGAACCTTCGAAACGGTGGATACGAACGGATATTCTATCTGCCTCGAGCCGGTCGGCAACGGGTGGACGTTGGTCGCGGTGGTTTGCAGCCAGGTTGCATCCGCGTGGGCGAGCGCGGCGTCCTCATTTTTGCTCAGATCGATGATCGATAAGTACGGAACAGGCATATCCGGAGGCGGTGCAGGCACGTGGCCTTGCGGGCCATTGATGTAAATCGTTCCGGGACGAGCCGGACCGATCCGGACCTCGATGCCGAGCACTTCGCGTACGCCTAGTTGCAGATCGAAAAGGCTCTCGATCAGGATCCGCTCGTTAGCGGCAATGGGCTTGACTGCGACTTTCAGCGGCTCCCTCTGCCCATTGCGGAAAATCGCCAGTACGACCTCGTTGTCGGTGTCCGAATAAGCATTGACGGCCGCGTGGATGCGCAGGAACGACAGCGCGCTGCGCGACAGGAAGCCAACGCCGATCATGCCAGCGCCGTGCTCAGGCGTAAGCAGCTTGGGGTCAGTCGGCATGACGGCGACCGACGCGCCGAACGAGCGGTACTCCTGCAGTAGTGAACCAGTCGCAACTCCGCCGCCAGCGCGAATGCGTTCCTGTACCTGATCGAACCAGGGCTTGAAGAGAGTGTGATTAAGGTGGGATTGCGGGGTCGGCGAGAGGCGGCGCGTGATGTCATGGATATAGGCCTTCGACTCGGCGATGATATCGCCGATCCGGTCGGGTAATTCGCTGGCGTGGAAAATCAGTAATTGCTGGCCGCATTCACGCTGCTCCCTGGTGGTCCAGGCCGAAAGATCGGTTGCAATTTCATCGGGCGAGATCCAGCCGACCCGGATCATTTCCTGACCTGAGGTCCGCTGTTGCGGCTCGAGCATGAAGAAATCGTCGGAATCGGAAATGAAGTAGCGCGGCAGCGTGGGCGCAGCGTCCGGGACGAAGGCGTAGTCCCACATCAGTGTCGGTTCCGTGAGCACACATTCCGGCTTGATCGCCACCAACGCGACCGGCCACTGGTAACAGATGAGCGTGTCCTCGTTCACAAACCAATAATATTGGTCCATGCGCCACTGATGGCAGAGCCGCTGGTTGACGGTGCGTGCCTTGACGGTGAGATGACGGTGCGCGAGCGCCAGATGGACCATATCGCGCGGCGACATGCGCAGAGACGTCGTCGTGGGATCGACCTGCCGCTCAAGCACCGGCAACACGTCCTCGAGCACAACGCGGAAACTTGGGCAATGGATGACGCGGTGACCCTCCTGCATCAAACGTGCAAGAGTCGTATAGGAGCCATCCGAGATGATGAAATCGGCATTGAGGAAAAGCAGGTAGGTGTCAGTCATTCGTGGCCCGAGGTCGACGAAGCCGCGATAAAGCGCGTAGCTCAGCACCACACCGTAGTCGCCGGACGCGCCGGTGAGCAGGTCGTCGAGGGGGCGCAATTCGACTCTGCAGAGTTTCGACAGATTCTTGAACGCCGGTGCGCGGCGCACGATCGGGAACAGATCCTGTTCGGTGATGAGAACGACTTCAACGTCGAATAACTTGACGAGCGTCGGCAGATTGCCCGGGGCAAGCAGGGCTGGGATGGTAATGTTGGTGAGCTTGCGCAGATAGCTCATCCCCCAAAATGGAATAATGAGCCGGACTTTTTCTTTCACGTGACTTCTTTCATGTGACCGACATCCGCCGTGCCTATATCCCTGGGCGATCCCAAAATCTCAGCACGAACACCGGACTTCCCGCGTTCACGCCGCGTAACCTCGGCATGACCTGTCATTTTTTTCCGAAAATGTATCGGCTTTTTACAGTATCAATGTGTATATGTCACCATAGTACTCGACGCGGTTGGATAAGGCGTTGAGTTGATTCATAAAAGCGATTCTTTGCCTGGCAGCGAAGGATCGCACTCATGCAATCGATATTCTCAAACGCCTTATCCAGGGCGGTAGCAAAACACATCGACCTGTCGGTCACAAGACGCGAGACGTTGTCGTGGCTGACGCTGCTGATCATGCAACATGGAACAATCTGCCTGTGGCGGCTGGCGGCGTATGTCGCAAGCATGGCGCAGACCGACTCGGTGCGGCGGCGGTTTTACCGGTTCTTTCAGTTTGTCCGGCTCGACAGCACGCTGGCGGCGCGCGTGGTGGTCGAATTGCTGGGGCTCGGCGGCAAGCCATGGGTTCTGGCGATCGATCGGACGAACTGGGATTTTGGCAAGACCACGATCAACATCTTGATGATCTCGGTGACATGGAACGGCATGGGCATTCCGCTGCTGTGGATGCTACTGCCAACGGCTGGAAACTCGCACACGTCGGAGCGAACCGAGCTTCTTGATCGGCTGCGCGCGGCGTTCCCGGACCTGAAGATCGCGGCGCTGATAGGCGATCGCGAATTTATCGGTGATGCCTGGATGGCCTATCTGCAGCGCCAGAACATCCCCTTCATCCTGCGCTTGCGTGAGAACCAGCACGTCCTGCGCGAGGGCTATGCCGCCATGTCGATTGCCGCCATCGCGCGGCATCTCAGAATTGGAGAAAGAATGATCGTCAAAGGCTGCTGCCGGCTCGGCCGTCACGACGAGACTTTGTTCTCGCCGGTGCGGCTCGTGATGATGCGGCTTGCCTCAGGCGAACTGCTGGCCTTGGCCTGTTCCGGCAGCGCGCGGCATGCGCTCGCCCGCTATCGCCAACGCTGGACCATCAAAACCATGTTCGGCAATCTCAAGACCAAGGGCTTCGCGCTGGAGGCCACGCACCTGACCGACCCCGACAAACTCTGCACCTTGCTCGCGCTGCTCGCCTTCGCCGTGGCGCTCACTGTCAAAACCGGCGTCGCCATGGCGCGCTTGCATCCCATTCCCGTCAAAAACCATGGTCGCCGCGCGCGCTCGCTGTTCGCTCTCGGCCTCCACACGCTGCGTAAAATCTTTGTCGCAGCAAGTCCTGATCAAATAATCGCCTTCCTCGGCCAACTCCTGTCCCCAAAACTCCCCGTCAAACCCTTGCTAGCTTTGGCCTTTCGATAGCGAGTCGAGTACGATGATATGTCACATCAACATACAACTGCCCAGATGATTAAGATAATCCGCTAACCTGTAGACATGCGTGTCCTGCGCAATTGAAGTTGTTCCAGCGGGCGAAGACCGAAAGCTAGCTGCGTCCTTGAATCACGTCAGGCGCCTGTGTTAAGGGCTGATTGCCCCTGCGGACGCGCCAAGGCAGAAGGCAGCAAGCGGCCAACCTGCACAGTCACTCGGTGATCGCAAAGCAGGCGATCAAGGTAATGCCGCTCGAAGCGGACGCCATCGGGTGGACCTACACTCCACCAACTATCGGAAAAGAGGCCCAGCATGGATTTTTCATGGCGTCAGATGGTAGCCCATTATTCGGACCATGCAGCCGGAAAACGGATGACGACCGAACGCGCCAATTACATCGCCAATCTGATTCTCATCTGCACGCTGGTGATGTTGAGCTACGCGATGCAACGGTTGTTGCAGGCAACCGCGGGCCACTTCGATCCCGGCACGGCCGCGCTCATGGTGGTGGGCGGCCTTGGCCTCATGCTGGTTCTCGGCCTGTTCGCCAACTTCACCAGTAAGTTCATGGTGGCGTCGTGCGTGGCAACGCTTGTTCTCGGCGTGGGAATTGTACATCTCGGGCTGAAATTCAACGGTTCGAGCTTGATGCGGGTGTTGCGGCTGGACGTGGCCAGTGTCGCAGCAACCGCCTCGGCGCCATCCGCGCCGCGCGCCGCGGACCCTGCGCCGGCTCCGCCTGCGACACCGGCAGCAGTCCCGGCGCCTTCAGCGGGCGCGGTGTCGGACCCCAAAGCGGCGTCAACTGGCGCGACGGTGGCCCAGCTGCCAACCAAGTCGGCACGCGTGGAATATCCCTCCGTGGAAGTAGCTGCGGTGGTGCTGCCGGCTGATCCTGAAACGACCACGGCCAGTGACGGTGCGAGCTTCCTTGGCTACAATTTTATACCGAGCGGCGCCAATTCCGTATTGCGTGTGCGCGTGGTCGCCAACGCCTATTCAGCGCAAGATAACGTCGCAGTCCTGGCGATCTTTCGGGAGGGACAGAAGACACCCGTGAAGCTGGAGAGCAAGTCGGTGGCCGCCGGCGGCCGCGCCACATTCGACCTTACTGTCGACGTACTGGCGATCGACGGTAAGCCGATCAGCTTCGACGTCCGCACCGGGCCTGCGCGGCCAGGGACGATCATCATCAATGGGCCGGACGCTGCATCGAAGCCGGCCGATGTCCCGCTTCCCTATATTTCGATCGAGGAATTGGGCGCCAACACGACGGTGGCGCGGGCCCCGCCGACCGCCACGGCGCGCGTCGAATATGCTTCGCTCGGCACGGTAGCGGCGATCCTGCCTGCTGACCCGGCCACCGCCACGATCAATGATGGTGCGAGCTTCCTCGGATACAATTTCGTGCCCAAGAAGGCTAACTCCGTGCTGCATGTGCGCGTGGTCGCCAACGCCTTTTCGCAACAGGACAATGAGGTCGTGCTGGCGATCTTTCGGGAGGGACAGAGGACGCCTGTGAAGCTCGAGAGCAAGCCGGTGGCGGCGAATGGTCGGGCGCTTTTCGATGTGTCGTTCGACCTGCCTGTCGCGGCGGCGGAGCCGATAGGTATCGACGTCCGTATCGGTCCGGCACGCCCCGGGACGATCACCGTCAACGGACCGGACCTCGCCTCGAAGCCCGCCGACATTCCGCTGCCCTACATCGCGATCGAGGACAAATGACGCGGGTTATCGCTGCATGGCGCGCTAACGTACGTTTCCGTTGACGAACGCCTGGATGATCGCCAGCATCAGCAAGTCGTAGCCCCGAGGCTGATAATGGCAGCAGTCGTCCGAATAGATGCTGTTCGGCTCGCCGTCGAGCAGGGCGCTGGCGTCGAGGAAGTTGACCCCGAGCTCGCGCAATTTTGCCTTCCTGTCGAGTAAGGCGCGATAGCCGGGTGGAATATCTTGCTTAAGTTGCTTGGCGTAGTCGTCCAGACGACGCGCGACGTAGGGTTCTCCTTGGCGGAACCATTGATTGGGTTGCAGAACGTGGATGTAGGGTAGGCCCCGGCTGCGCGCGATGTTCTGTATGACAAGTGAACTATCCAGCCATCGGTCGGCGATGACGTCATAGATGTCGCGCCCAGCGTGCGCCGGCACAGGCGAGTGTATTTGGAAAAAAAAGGAAGACGGCGTTGCTGCCGGATCGGCAGATGCGGATTTGTCGACATTGGTCTCGTGCCAATACTGAACGAGCTTGGCGAGGACGAAACAACTGGCAACCGGACAAAGAGATGCGCGGCGAGCCCATCGCTGCCCCGTGATTTCGTGATAAACCCTGACCAATGCTTCCGGGTTACGCGTGCGATCAGCTTGCCCTTCTAGAAAGGTGGTCATCTTTAGCCATTGCGTAACGTTGGGATAATGGACATCTACGCCCTGCCGAGCGTTGGCGAGCCCATAGACCACCTCGTTGAATCCGTCGATGTTGATGATCACATCGAGCGGCTGGCCAAGCGACAGATAATAGGCCAGAATTAGTAACTGGTCGGGCTGCTTGTGACCACCAAGCGCAAACGGCAAAATTCGGATCTTTTTGCCGGCGAATATGGGTATGGTGCTCAGAGCGTTCGAAAGGGTTTCGTTCTGTACAGCCCGGTAAGCGAGCGCCGCAGCAACGGAACCGCCGAATAGAGCGATCACGATCTCATTCGGATCTTGTCGCGTCGTAGGATAATCACAGCAGTTGGGATGGCTGCGCACGTAATCCGCACTGAAAATGAAGCTGTGATTGTTGACGTATTGTTGATGCTTTTTTTCTACGTCGATGTTGGGCTTATAGATAAATCCAAAATACGGATGTAGGGCGATATGATAGTCCTCCGACATGAACGGATTGACGTCAGCCGTATTTTCCAGTCCCGAGCGACCGCTCGAATAATAGAACTGTCCATGCTGCCACAGAACATATAGGCTGCTTCCAACTTCAAGAAGCACGGCAAAAACGACTACGTTCACCAGCACGAGAACGAGGCCTCTAACAAGTGCTCTCATCTTTGTACCTTCTGCATCAACCATCGGCTCCTCGTCGTCGGCTCGCCGGCGGAAGACTTCATCTTGAGCGTAGCCGGTAGCCTTGGCGTGAAAGATAGATGGAGCGTCAACTCAGACTTAAGCACAGACCGTGCGCCCGTGGCGGAATCCTGCGCACGCAAGTAACGGTGACTATCAAGGAATGTATCGATGATTGCCGGATCGCGTTCACTTGTGTCGTACGCCTTCCGGGCGAGAGGCTTCCTCGTTCGGTTGGTCAGAGATGCGCTTCTGATCGCCGGCATGGCCGCTATCCTCTTCGCGCTTATAAATTACGCGGCCTATGTTTCACTGCCACAGCAGAAACCTCCCTCCGATCTGTTTTCTTTAATCACCTGGCCGGGCTCGCCAGCAAGCATTGATTTATATCGGAGAATATTCAGGCTAGCACCGGACGAAGATCCGATGGGCCGTTTCAAGGCCTCGCCAAACTTCGCCATGCATCCGACGCTACCATTTGTCACCCAGACGATCAACAATCGCTACTTTCGGGTCGGGCTCGAGGGCATCCGCTACGAGCCTGATTGGAACGATGCGCAGGTTGCTGCTCTGTTGTCAGAGGCGCCGCGGACAATTTTCGTCCTCGGAGGCTCGACCACACTAGGACATGGCGTCGCGGGTGACGAGACTTGGCCCTATTTTCTTAATCGAATCGTTGCGGACGGCAGCGGCGTGGGAAGGGGTCAAGCAGCCGTTGTCATCAATCTCGGTGCCCAGGCCTACGATCAGCGTATGGAGATCGACAAGTTGATCTATCTGCTGAAGATCGGATATCGGCCGAGCAAGGTGGTGTTGTTCGACGGCTGGAACGACCTGTTTCTGGCGCGCAGCAACATGAGGCTGGTCGACAAGGTCATCTATCATGGGTTTGCGGTGAACCGGGGCGACATTGCGTTCACTCCCGCGGCTGCGCTGTTTCAGCCGAGCTTCAGTGAGCTTTTTCTTCAATCGTTGCCGATCTATCGACTAATCCAGTCCCGGCAAAGCACATTGGAGCCGATCGAGAGCGTCAAGATGGATCGCAACGCGTTTATTGACGGATTCGGTTTCAAAGAGGCGGACTACTTGTTCCGTTACTGGGCTGAGTTCGGCGAGCAGAATCGAGAGCGGTTTGAGCAAGAGATCGTCGAATACTATCAACGCAATTTGAAATTGCTCAAGGCACTCGCCGATGCTTACGGCTTCACACTTCAGGTATTTTTGCAGCCGATCGGCCTATTCGATGATACCAACCTCTTCGTCCCGCCCACCGCCCGCACCGCTCCCGGTTATCGCTACATCGCCGGACTATTCACTACAGTGCGCGCGGCAATCGCCCGTGGAGAGCTCGATATGATAGATGTGAGCGAGGCCCTCAACAGCCTGCCGGAGCCGCGATACCTCGATGTTGCGCACTACACGCCTGCATCAAACAAGGAACTTGCCCGCGATATCGCACCATACGTTGGCGCCGATGCGGCTATCGCCAGCGTCCACGTACCCACCGCGACAACGCGCGTCGAGTACCGTTCGCTCGGAACGGTCACGCAAGTCCTACCGGCCGACCCGGCGGTCGCCACGATCAATGATGGCGCAAGCTTTCTCGGCTACCAGATTACGCCCAAGAAAGCCCAATCCATCTTGCGTGTGCGCGTAGTCGCCAACGCCTATTCGGCGGATGCGAACGAGGCAGTGGTGGCGATCTTTCGCGAGGGACAGAAGGTCCCGGTGAGACTGGAGAGCAAATCGGTGGCGGGCCGGCGGGCGCGCACTGTTCGACCTCTCCGTCGATCTCCCAGCGCAGGGGCCAGTCCGCGTTGATGTTCGCGCCGGACCGGCACGGCCAGGTATGATTGTCATCAACGGACCGGATGTTGCATCGAAACTGGCCGATGTTACGTTCCCCTTCATCGCGATCGACGAATTCTGACATCCTCTCCAACGGCATCTTCAACCTGATGGGCGCGCTGTCGCAACGGTTTTGTTGCCATTAACGGTGGCTATATGTAAGTTTGCCAGCGCGTCGAGATTGTCTGGCGCGCCTAGCGCAAGTGCCCGCACAATTTTGCCAACTGGGATAGTGATGTCGGATCCGTTTGCACGAGGCTTCTTCAATAATTGGTGGATTACCGCGCGCAACGTCAACCTAATTAAGAACGGGCCTGGTACAACGGATGTGCACGGTGACCGGACCTCAACCAATGGGGCTACCACAATCGAAACCTCCCAACAGCATACCAATCAAGCCAATCAAGAAGCGGGCCAAAATTGGGGATGGTTCATCCTCAGGCTGGTGCTCGGCCTCTCACCGCTCTTGACCTGTGCGGCAGCGCTGGAGCTGTTCGCGTGGCGGACCGGCGAGACCATGCCGATGTGGCTGGTTGCAAAATGGCAAAGCGACGCACCCAATCGGGCGTGGCGTGGCGGTGACGGCCGATCCTACTTGACGTACAAGATCGCCCGTGTTCGCGAGCTCAAGCCGGACATCGTCGCGCTCGGCTCCTCGCGTGCCAATTCGTTCCGCGGCGACGTGTTTGCGCCATACTCGTTCTACAATGCCGGGCTGACCGCCTGGACATTCAACCACTACCGGCGGTTCGTGGAGCTGATGACCAAAGATGGCTACGCGCCCAAAGTCATGGTCGTCAACTTCGACTACTGGATGTTCACCCCAGACTTCGATCGTCACTGGACCGGCCGGTTCTATGAGCAGCCGACCACGCATTTCGCCGACCTGAAGATCATTGTCGATCAGCTCCGCAAAGATCCACTCGTGTTATGGCGGCGGATGTTCCTGACCGATCATTTGCGGGGACTTCACGGGGTGATGAGCGGCGATGGTTTCAACTCCGACGGCTCTCTGTTCGGCCGCCCCGGCACACCGGATTCCAATCGGCTGTTAAATGACGGCATGCAGGTCGGCACCAATCCAATCGAACTGTCGGACCATATCTCGCCTGGCGAGGTGCAGGCATTCCAGCGCTTTGTCGCCGTGGCCAAGGCGCATCAGATCGCGCTGATCGCGATCCAGGTTCCGATGTACGCAAAGATTCTTAATGGCCTCAACAACAGTCCCAAGGCCGGCGTTTGGCGCGAGTTACGCAGTCCGCAATGGCAGCGCTGGTTCCAGGAGATGGGGGTGATCTTCTTCGATTTTGCCGATCTGCCCGGCTTTCGCGACAAGCCAGAATATTTCATCGACTCGATCCATCCGGATGCCCGGATCATGGAACACGTGATGAAAATCGTCCTGGCGGATCCTCGGGTGCAAGCGGTCCTGCCCAAGCCCGAGGGCGACACGTGAAGGCTGACATTGCCATTGTGGCGCTGCCGCGCGAGCACGATCCATTGGGGATGTCTCCCACATGCCGTTCTTGAGCTTCACGTCGCCGGTCTTTCTTTTTCTGTTCGTTCCGGTCACGGTCGCCCTCTACTACGCAGCGCGGACCACGCGCCTGCGTAACGTCGTGCTGCTGGCGGCGAGCCTGATTTTCTACGCCACCTCCGGCCTGATCTACCTCGTTCCGCTGCTGTTCACCTGCGTGCTCGACTACGTGGTCGGGGCGCGGCTCGCGGCGATGGAGGAGGGGCGCCGACGCAAGATGCTGTTCGTCTCGAGCCTAGTGATCCAGATCGGCCTTCTCTCGACGTTCAAATATGCTGGCTGGCTGTCGGTCGAGGCCCAGCACCTGTCGGCGGCGCTCGGACTCGGCCTTGCGATCGCGCCCGTCGTCTTGCCGCTGCCGCCCGGCATCTCGTTCTACACCTTCCATACCATCAGCTACACGGCGGACATCTACCGCCACCGGTTCCGTCCGCAAGGCAACCTCGTCGACTACATCACCTTCGTCGGCTTATTCCCACAGCTTGTGGCGGGGCCGATCGCGCGCGCGGCAAGCCTCCTACCCCCGCTCCTGCGCCCCCCCCCGCCGCCGAGCCCTCCCCAGAGCGAGCATGGGCCCTGGCCGCTCCCCTGGGGGG
>Ga0082335_1002062_pt1 | contig 38970 bp, 46 predicted proteins | sample Subgrocontami58m_FD_72375 | JGI IMG/M metagenome (GOLD analysis project Ga0082335, IMG submission 72375) | Subsurface groundwater microbial communities from S. Glens Falls, New York, USA - GMW37 contaminated, 5.8 m (SPADES assembly) (version 2) ...
GGGCAGATGCAATTCATCCCGGTTATGGTTTCCTATCTGAAAATGCTGAGTTCATTCGTATGGTGGAAAAGTCTGGAATAATTTTTATCGGTCCTTCTTCAGAATCGGTTAAGATGATGGGTGAGAAAACATCTGCAAGAAGATTGATGAAAGCAAATAACGTTCCCATTGTACCCGGTACAACTGAACCAATAAAAAATATAGAGGAAGGGAAAAAGATTTCTTCAGAAATTGGTTATCCGGTAATGATAAAAGCGGCGGCGGGCGGCGGCGGTAAAGGAATGCGGAAAATTTCTAATGATGAGGAATTTGAATCGGCATACAACCGTGCAAAGAATGAATCGCTTAAAGCATTCGGTAATGATGATGTTTATCTTGAAAAATTCATCGAACATCCAAAACATATTGAGGTACAGATACTGGCGGATAAATTTGGAAATTATCTTCATCTATTTGAAAGAGAATGTTCGGTACAGCGAAGGCATCAAAAAGTAATTGAAGAAGCACCTTCAATAGCAGTTGATGAAACTACCAGAAAGAAAATTACAAGCGCTGCAATCAGTGCTGCTAAAGCATGTAATTACTACAACGCCGGTACAATAGAATTCTTAATGGATTCTGATAAAAGTTTTTATTTCCTTGAAATGAATACACGGCTTCAGGTTGAACATCCGGTTACAGAAATGATCACGGGAATTGATATAGTAAAGCAGCAAATAAAAATTGCTTCGGGAGAAAAGCTTACTCTACGACAAGAGGATATTAGAATTCATGGTCACGCTGTTGAATGCAGAATCTATGCTGAAGATGTTGATAATAACTTCGCGCCATCAACAGGCAAAATAGTACATCATCGTTTAACTTCAGGTCCCGGAATCCGTATTGACAGAGGAATAGATGTTATGAGTGAAGTACCGATCTATTATGATCCGATGTTGTCTAAAGTTATTGCTTGGGGAATAGATAGAGACGAAGCAATCGTAAGAATGCAAAGAGCTTTAGGTGAGTATCAAATAAGCGGAGTCATTACAAACATACCGGTTTTCAGATGGATACTTAAACAAAAAATTTTCTTAGATGGAACATTCGATATCAATTTTCTTGATAATGATTTTATGCCGCTTGTTCCGGATAAATGGAAAGATACACCATCGGAAGAGTATGAAGAAGCTGTAGCCGTATTATCTGCTTTATTGAAATCTAAAGAACAAGAATTATCATTATCAAAAAATCAGATTGATATTAGTAACTTATGGCGGGATCAGAATTATGAATGAAATGATAGTTACGATCAACAACAGAAAGCATTCAGTTAAAATAAACAACAGTACCGAAGTAGAAATTAATAATAGAAAAGTACCGGCAGAAATTTCACAAATCAATAACAACGCTTATTTGTTAAGATTAGGTAATAAAGTTTTCGAAATAACTGCTCAAAAACTTGAAAAAGAGAAATATGGAATTCTAATAGACGGCTGTTATTTTGACGTTTTAGTTCGTACACAGCTTCAGGAAAATGCAAACGATCTTCAAAAGAGTAAAAATATTTCAGCTAAAAAATTGAATATTAAAGCGCCAATGCCCGGGTTACTTCTAAAATTGAAAAAAAATCTCGGTGATAGTGTAAAAGTAGGAGAACCTTTATTAATACTTGAAGCAATGAAGATGGAGAATGAAATACGATCTCCGGTCAATGGAACGGTAAAAGAGATACATTTTCAAGAGGGTCAATCAGTTGAAAAAAATTCAATTATTCTTACATTTGAATAAGAAATCCTATTTGCTTTTAGAATACAATTACTTATATTTTCTAAGAAATTAATTCAATCAAGAGGAGGAAGTGTGAAGAAATTACTTACTTTATTAGTATGCAGTATTTTTGCTGGCAGCACCTTTGCCGGCGGTTTTCAAACCGGAACTCAGAATGCAAGGGCAATGGGTATGGGCAATTCATTTGTAGGAATGGCATTGGATGCTTCATCAATTTATTATAACCCTGCAGGCTTAACAAATATAAAAGGTTTTAATATAGTTGCAGGAACAACATTAATTATGCCTACTGTTGATTTTACCGGACCAGATCCTTTAACCACTAAAACCACAACTGTAGCAAAAACCTTTACCCCAATTAATTTTTATGGCGCATATACAGTGGATGATAATTGGACAGTTGGTGTAGGTGTGTTTAACCCATTCGGTCTTGGTTCTGAGTGGCCTGATGGCTGGATAGGAAAACGTTTAGCAGTTAAAACCGAATTAAGAACTTTTTATTTTAATCCAACTATTGCATACAAAGTAAATGAATATTTTTCAATTGGTGCTGGATTTTCTTATGTACTTTCTGATGTAACATTTTTACAAGCATTTGATGTTCCGGCAATCCCTCTTGCACCTGGAGTTAGCTTGCCTGCAGTGCAAAATGCTAAGGTAACTTTAGAGGGTAAAGGTGACCCTGGATTTACTTTTAATTTTGGATTTTTATTTAAGCCAAATGATGTTTGGTCATTCGGTTTTTCATACAGACATTCGGTTGATCTTAATTTTTCCGGAGATTTAATATTTACAGATTTACCGGCAAAACCAACAGGCTTCCCAATAGGTCACTCTAATTTATTCCCTGATGGAAAAGGTAAAGCAACATTAACAATGCCGTATGATCTTCGTGCAGGAGTTTCATTTAATGCAACTAAAGATTTTACCATTAATGCAGATGTAATGTTTGTTGGCTGGGAAAGTTATAAAAATCTAATTGTTGATTTTGAAAAGAATACTTCAGTTTGGACAGACGTATTATCTCCAAAAAAATGGGAAAATACTTTTGGATTTAAGTTCGGCGGAGAATATAGAATAAAAAGCTTAGCATTACGCGCTGGTTATGTTTATGATGGCTCACCAATCCCATCACAATATATGGATCCATCATTACCTGGTGCTAATAGAAACGAATTTACACTTGGTGTCGGTTATCAAATTACTTCTAATATTCGTTTTGATGCTGCTTATCAATTTATTGCATTTAAGAATACTATTAGTGACTCTAAACTTCCTTTTAATGGAAAATATGAGAACTCTACAAATCTATTTGGGTTTAACTTAGGTTTTAATTTTTAACAGCATTTGTTTTGTTTTAATTAATCCCGCTTGCCTAAAAACAAGCGGGATTTTTTATTTACATTTACTAAAAAAATTAAATATACTGTACCGGTAATTATTCATTCATAAGAGTTTGAATATGTTAAAGCATTTTTCATTCTTAATATCTATTTCAATTGTTTTATTTATTGGATGCTCAGCTTCAGAAGAAACTACTAAACAGACTGAGAAGAAAGAACCGGATGTTTATATTTTCGATGATATACAAAAAGATGAAGTTAAAATTAATGATACAACTAAAACTATTCCAACTGTTGAAGAGATAAAAGTTGAACCGGTGAAAAGCAATCCGGTAAAAACAGAACCGATAGTTAGTGTGAAGAAATTTATTATTCAGTTAGGGGCATTTACATCTCATGAAAGAGCACAGACATTCATTAATGAGAATAAAAGTAAAACTGAATTAAGTATGATTATTATATATAGAGATCAAATTAAATTATATGCAGTTCAACTTCCGCCATTTGCAACTCGTGAAGAAGCAGAAAAAATACGCAACGACTTTTGGCAAATACCTTCATTTAAGGATGCTTTTATAATATCAACTGAACAATAGATTGATACCGTTTTAAGAAATATTTTGGTAACAATAGGTGGATTCATCTACAACCTCGGATGTTTTTTCAGTATTTTTTTTTAAGTTAAGAAAGATTTTTAACAAGACTTATCTTGTACAGTTGTTCATAATGTAACTGATTTATTGTTAATCTCTTGGCATTAGTATAATTCTGAAGGGATATAGAATTATTTTAATTCCTTTTTCTTCAATGATTGTCTATTATCTCTTTTTGTTATAAATTAATCTTGTCAATCATTTAATAACTAAATAAGGGGGCATTTATGGCTTTCTCTTTAAACAAATTAATGTTAATTGGCAACCTTGGTAATGATGCCGAGACCAGATTTACTACTAATAATTTATCGGTTACATCTTTTTCAATTGCTACATCAAACAGCTATAAAGGAAAAGACGGTAACTGGGTAAATGAAACAACTTGGCATAATGTAGTTTCTTTCAATCTCCCCGATTTTTATAAAGAGTCCTTGAAGAAGGGAAAGAAATTTTATGTTGAAGGTCGAATTCAAAAAAGAGATTATACAGATAAAGAAGGTGTTAAACGGTATGTTACTGAAGTTATCTCTGAAAAACTTATACCTCTTGAGGGTCGTGATGCAAGCGGAGGAGAGAGTTCTGGAGATAAATCTGAATTTTCAGGTGCTGAACCGGATACAGCTTCACAGGGTGTTGATGATGATCTCCCATTTTAATGCGTATGTTGAACAAGTAAGGATACAATCTTAGTTGGAATTTGGCTGGTTTATAAAAATTCTTCTTTTATTTATTTGTTTTATTCTTTCGGCTTTTTTTTCCGGTTCTGAAGTTGCATTATTTTCTTATGATAAAAAGAAAACACGTGAGTTTAAGAAGCAGCATAAGATTATCGGAAGTTATCTCCAATCCTTATTGGAAAATCCGCGACGGCTTCTTGTTACTATTCTTATAGGAAATACAGTTGCAAATGTAGCAGCTTCGATAATAGCAGTAATGCTTGCGCTCGAAGCTGCTCTAATATTTAATATTTCTGTTGAATTAGCTTTATTAATTCAAATCCCTCTTTTAACTATTCTTATTTTATTATTTGGCGAAGTTACCCCGAAACTTTGGGCAAACAAATATCCTTCTCAATTTATACGGGTTGCTGCATTACCGTTGTATTGGCTGGGAATCTTATTATACCCGATATCAAAAATCCTTACTGATCTTCTAAGATTGCTTTCTGCCAAGATAAACTTTGATAGAACAAAAACTGCTTTGCATGGAACCGATATTAAAGATCTAGCCGATCTAAGTATTGAAACAGGAACAATCGAAGAAGGTGAGCATGAGCTGATCCACGGAATTGTTTCATTTAAAACTGTAACCGCGAGAGAAGTAATGACTCCGCGTGTGGATATAATTGCAGTTTCTCTTAATACCGATTTTGATGAGATGATGAAGATAATTAACGATTCCGGTCATAGTAGAATTCCATTGTATCAAGATAGTTTAGACAAAGTAGTTGGAATAATTTATGCGAAAGATCTGCTGCCGTTTTTAAGTAATCCGGAAATTCGTAAATCACTTTCTCTTAAAAATATTGCTCGTGAAGCAATGTTTGTTCCCGAGACAAAACTTATTAATGTTCTTCTACATGATTTCCAGGAAAAAAATATGCATCTGGGTATCGTTGTTGATGAATATGGTGGCACATCGGGTTTGATCTCTCTTGAAGATATTCTTGAAGAGATAGTTGGCGAGATTAGGGATGAATATGACCGTGAAGAAAATGAGATTGTAAAATTGAACGAAAATAGTTTTATGATCTTAGGCAAGGTCTCAATTGATGAATTGAATGAATTGCTGGATCAAGATTTTTCATCCGAGAATGACGACTATGATACAGTCGGAGGTTTTATTTTTAATCAAGCCGGGATAATTCCACAGCAGGGGTTTCACTTAATCCACAATAACTATAAATTTACCGTTAAAGAAGTTGTCAATAAACGTGTAAACAAAGTTTTTGTTGAGAAAGTAAACTAACATATTTGGTATAAATGAAAAGAGGATGTTTTATTTCTGCTGTTGTTCTGTTTACTCTTATTGTAGGTGTAATTGTTTATTTAGTAAAATATAAAAAAGATATTTTTAAGAACTTTTCGAAAGATAAGATTATTGGTGTAGCAGTTTATGAATTTGACAAGAAATTAAATGATGTGAAAGCATCAGTTTACCGCGATTCAATGAAAATAGCTGTCCATAATTTTTTGGATGAATCAAAGAGATATAATTTTGATTCTGCTATTACACGTTTGCAAGATGTTATGGATGAAGCCCGTTTCTTGTATCACGATGGGATAGTTGATTCAGCGGATTTTAATCACATAAAACAAATAATAAATCGTTATGAAAGATCAGAGAAAAACAGAAATTAAAGTCGGTGTAACAGTCCTGCTTGGATTAATTATTTTTTTATGGGTTCTGGGTTGGGCAAAAAATTGGACAGTAAGTTCACAGCGTAAGGAAATTTCAGTTGAGTTTAGTTCTGTTGCGGGACTTGAAGTAGGCGACCCGGTAACGATTAACGGCGTTCGAAAAGGATATGTTGAGGATATAAAAATTAGCGGCAGTAAAGTTATAACACTCTTAAATCTTCCATCAGAGATAATTATAAAAGAAGACGCTAAATTTTCTGTTATGATGCTCGATCTTATGGGCGGAAAGAAAATTGAAGTTAATCCCGGCTCATCCATTAATGAATTGGACTATAAAAAACTTCAGCAAGGCAGCTTTGAGGGCGATGTAGCTTCTGCTATGGCAATGCTTGGTTCCGTTCAAAACGATCTGGTAGATGTTATCAAAGAAGTGAAGATTTCAATTACAGCATTGAACAAAACTATCACAGATGAAAAATTTACTAATGATCTGAAAACATCAATTGAAAATCTTACTAAGTTGACAGATAATCTCAATCGGCTTGTTGTAAATAACAAAGACGAAATTAGTCAATTACTGAAATCCGGGAATGAATTAACCAAAAACATGAACAGTTTCCTGGAAACAAATCGCGATACAATAACACTGACGATCAATTCCGTCCATGATGTTCTTAAGACATCGAAAGAAATTCTGAGCAAAGTAAATGATTTCATGGAAAAGACGGATAAGAATCAAAATAACCTTGGCAAATTATTAAATGATACCAGTCTTATGGATGATCTCAAAACCACAATTCAGCAGGCAAAAGAACTAACAAAAATTATTATAGAACAATTGAAATCAAAAGGTTTCAAGGTTGATGCAGATGTCAGTCTCTTTTAAGAAAACTTTTTTTTACACCTTACTTATTATTTTCTCATTCAGTTTCTTATTACATGCCGGAAATCCCGTTCGAGCAAAAAAAGGAATGGTTGTTACCGCAAATGATATTGCTACTGAAGTCGGGGTGCAAATTCTAAAAAAAGGCGGCAATGCAGTTGATGCTTCTGTTGCAGTTGGGTTTGCGCTTGCAGTTACATATCCAACTGCTGGAAATATCGGCGGCGGTGGATTTATGGTAATCCATCTTGCTGACGGGAAAAATACTACAATTGATTTCCGCGAAACTGCACCATTAGCAGCACATGAAAAAATGTATTTAGACAGTCTTGGTAATTTTATTCCTGCTCTAAGCCAGGAGGGGTGGACTTCCTCGGGTGTTCCTGGTACTGTTGCCGGATTAATTTATGCGCTTGAAAAATACGGCACAATGAAACTGAAAGATGTAATTCAGCCGGCAATTGATCTGGCTGAAAATGGATTTGTACTGAGTTACAAGAACAATGAAACAAATAAATCTACATTTGAAAAACTGTCTAAAATTGAATCAACTAAAAATATATTTACTAATGATGGAAAGAAATTTGAAGAAGGCGATCTGTTTGTTCAAAAAGATTTGGCTAATACTTTACGGTTGATACGAGATGGCGGCAGAGATGTTTTTTATAAAGGTGAGATTGCTAAGAAGTTAGTTGAAGAATCCCGAAAGCACGGCGGATTGTTTACGCTGAAAGATTTAAAAGATTATCGTGCTGTTGAAAGAGAACCCATAGAAGGAACTTACCGCGGTTATAAAATAATTTCTATGCCGCCGCCGTCTTCCGGAGGAATTTGTTTGATCGAAGCACTGAATACTTTAGAAAATTTTTCATTTCATAAAAATGAGTGGGGAAGTTCAAAATATATTCACACGTTAGTTGAGGTGATGAAGAGAATTTATGCCGATCGTGCTGAGCATATGGGTGATGCCGATTTTTATCACGTACCGGTTGAAGAATTGATTTCTAAAAATTACGGCAAGCAAATAAAAAATGAGATCACGGAAGAAGCAATTCCTTCAGAAAAAATTAAAGCAGTAAAAATATCTCATCACAGGGAACATGAAGAAACAACTCACTACTCGATTGTAGATCAGTTTGGTAATGCTGTTGCAACAACATACACGATAAACGACTCATACGGAAATAAGATTGTGGTTGATGGACTCGGATTTTTGCTCAACAACGAAATGGACGACTTCAGTTCCAAACCCGGTGTACCAAATCAATATGGTTTGGTTGGAAGTGCGGCAAATTCAATCCAGCCGAGGAAAAGAATGTTAAGTTCAATGACGCCTACTATAATACTGAAGGACGATAAACCGTTTATGGTTATCGGCACTCCCGGCGGTTCTACAATTATAACTGCAGTTCTTCAAACTATCTTAAATGTATTAGATTTCAATATGAACATTTACGATGCAATAGCCGCTCTAAAAATTCATCATCAATGGCTGCCCGATGAAATTGATTTTGAAAAATTTGCTCTTTCGGATGACGTGCAAAAAAATCTTATTGCAAGAAGACACAAAATTGGTAAAGAAAAATCATTAGGAAGAATGGAAGGAATAATTATAGACCAAAGTAAAAATATTTTCTATGGTGCAAGCGATCCTCGCGGTTATGGAAAAGCGGAAGGATGGTAATATGGTACTTGGAATTGGAATTGATATAATCGAGATTGATAGAATAAAAGAGAGCGTTGATAATATCGGCGATGCTTTCTTAAAAAAGATTTACACAAAGACTGAACTTGATTACTCACTTTCCCGCAAGAATAAATACCAACACCTTGCCGCACGCTTTGCCGCTAAAGAAGCTATCTACAAAGCTCTCTCCAACGATACCGATACAGTTTACAGTTGGCAGGATGTTGAAATCTACAATGAATTGAACGGACTTCCGAAAGTAAAATTTTCCGGTGAGTTGAAAGATTATTTAAATGACGGGAAAGAAATAAAAATATCTATGAGCCACTCCGAACATTACGTTACGTGTGTTGCTATTCTTTCAGCAACAAAATAGAATTTAATCCAATAGTATTGCCTTTAATTTTCAAAGCAAGTAAGTTATTACAAGAAATTGAAGCTGGAGCGAAACATGAAAACAAATATTAAACCGGATTCTAAGATTAATGAATTGACTGTTACCGAGCTGAAAGCATTAATCTCAGAATCAATTAGAGAAATATTGGAAGATATAATTGAAGACGGAGAAGCGTCATCAAGTAAAAATTATATAAATTCCATCAAAGAGGCGAGAGAAGAATATAAAACCGGAAATATTTCATCACTTGATGATGTTAACAAATATTTACCTTCTAAAATGAAAGGTGTAAAATATATTGTTAATGAAGACGGTGAGAAAAAAGCTGTTGTAATAGATTTAAAACGATATAGAAATGTTTGGGAACAATTTTATGATGTAATGATTTCGATTGAAAGAGAGAATGAAGAAACGATTAGCTGGGATACTCTTCAAGCTGAATTAAGAGAAGATGAACGAAAGGGGAAGTGAATATAAAATTGAATTCGTTAGTTCTGCTGCTAAAGAATTTAGAAATTTACCCCTTGCAGTACGGCAGCATCTTGAACCTATAATCAACAAATTAAGTGTAAACCCTCGCCCATTCGGTGTTAAAAAATTAGAAGCCAAGTTTGAATTATACAGAATTCGTTCAGGTGACTACAGAATAATTTTTAAGATCAACGATACAGATCGGAAAGTTTTAATAACAAGAATCGGTCATCGAAAAAATATTTACAAATAAATTATTTTTGAGAAAGAAAGGTACTTGCTTAATCCGAAAACATTTCTCTTAAAATATTCAGAACTTTTATTTGTGTTATTTTATTTAAAGTATCTATTTTTTTAATCAGTCTTGATTTATCAACTGTTCTAATTTGATCTAATACGATTTGACCTTGCTTACGCTCAACTTTACAAGGAACACGTGTTGGATAATTTTTCAGCTTTGACGTGAGAGGAGCAATAATTACAGTAGAGATATTATGATTCATTTCATTTGGAGAAATAATTACACAGGGACGGGTCTTTTTAATTTCACTTCCGATTGTTGGGTCTAGATTTACAAAATAAACTTCAAAACGAGAAAACACTTACCACTCCCACTCTTCTTTATCCCACTTTGATTGTTGAACTAACGTATCTGAATCTAATAAAATGTCATCTTTATTTTTTGCCATTTTCTTAAAAGCGGAATCCCATGATTCTCTGTTTTGGGATATAGACTTGATGATTATTTGCCCATCAATTACTTCAAGTTCAACCTCACTTTTAAGGCCACTTTCATCAATTAACGATTTTGGAATACGAATACCACGTGAATTACCAATCTTTACAACTTTTGTTTTCATTTACTGCCTTTTATTAATTAATGTGGCTACAAAGTAATTACATTAACAAAAACAATCAAGCTTAGATAATATTTTTAAGCAAGTACAAACTAACGGCCTTGCCGCTAACCGGCAGCCCAGAACATGAGTGCGAATAACAGCAACAACTCTTATAATTATTAAAATGTTACTTAGAACTAACTACTTAAAAGAGCTACTTTGCTTTGAAAACAAACCAATAATTAGAATAATGTCGTAATGAAAAGCGGCGTCCGCTTGATTGGCTTGTTAGTTGCATTAATATTCACTTAACTAAAACAAGTTTTTTAGTTATTTGATGTTGACCCGAAATCAATTGATAGAAATAAATGCCTGTTGTTAAATCACTGGCATCATATTTCACTTCGTATGTACCAGGCATTTTTTCTTCATTGACAAGTGTGACTAAAGTTCGTCCTAAGACATCAGATATTCGCAATGTAATATGAGTTTGTAGTGATAGTGAATATCTGATAGTTGTGCTAGGATTAAAAGGGTTAGGGAAGTTTTGAGAAAGTGAAATATGATCAGGAATATTTGCATAGTTATTTTGCAAGTTAGTAGTTGAATTCTGATAAACCCTCACATAGTCAATGTACATATAACTTGGGAATGGTGTAAAGTTGTCAGGACTTCCAGGCCAATCACCACCAACTGCTAGATTTAAAATAATGAAAAAAGGCAAATGGAATTCTTCTGTACTATTAATATTATTTGTAATATTTCCTTCAAGATAATTATAACCGTCAAGGAACCATTTAATTGAATTTGGATTCCATTCAATAGAATAAACATGATATTCATTTTTATCATTTAATGTAACATTATTACCCCACTTAACCGGATTGGATAATGCACTTGGATCGACCCAATGCATTGTTCCATAAATCTTTGATTCACTATTCAAATGCTCCATAATATCAATTTCACCACATTTAGGATAACCTACTTGTGAATTATTATTTCCTAACATCCAGAAAGCAGGCCATAAACCTTGACCCATAGGCATCTTTATCCTAGCTTCTATCTTTCCATAAATAAAATATTTTTTTGCTTCCGTTTTTAATCTAGCAGAAGTATAATTTTTATTTCCATATGATTCTCTCCTTGCTATTATTAGCAAGTTCCCGTTCTCAATCTTTGAATTTAATGGAGAGTCCGTATAATATTCTAGTTCATTATTTCCCCATTTATCTTCACCCACATCAAATGTCCAATCTGATTGGTTAATAGAGGTACCATCAAATTCGTCAGACCATGTTAATATCCAGTTAGTAGCTTTTTGTACTTTAAACGCTCCATCGGTTGGTCTCCAAGCCCAAGTGTCGGTTAGTAGATAACCAGTTTCTATGTATGATTCTGTTTTTATTCCTTGATAGTATAATCCATCGGCTGTTGGTGTAAAAGTAGTTGAGAATGTATATGTGCCTCCGTTGGCTGATATAGTCTGCGGACCTAATGCAAGATTGAAATCATACGAACTGACTTTATCCCGGTCTATTAATAATTCCACTTTAACATTTCGGGAAACAGTTGCTTGATTCTTCACCGTTACTTCAACACGGACTGTAGTGTTCGGCGCGATTGGATTTGATGAATTTAATATTTCGTTGGTGTTGTTGTTTTTGAAAACAATACTTTGTGTATATGGTTCATAACGTTTGATTGTAACATTGGCTGTATTGCCTGAAGTAACTTGCCCAGTACCATTTCCCCAAAATTCATCATTAGTATAAGGAAGTTTATTTCCATTGTAGTATGCTTCAACTTTGTATGTACCAATCGCAATATTTGTCCAACTCGCAACTCCATTACTCCCTGTTGTTTTTTGATCTATGGGCTGCCAATTTGAATTATAACGTTTTACTGTAGCTCCTGAAACTACATTGGAATTTATGTCCTGAACCGTTACACTTAAGTTGCCTGTAGTTGATTGTACTTTGAATGCACCATCGGTTGGACTCCAAGCCCAAGTGTCGGTTAGTAGATAACCAGTTTCTATGTATGATTCTGTTTTTATTCCTTGATAGTATAATCCATCGGCTGTTGGTGTAAAAGTAGTTGAGAATGTATATGTGCCTCCGTTGGCTGATATAGTCTGCGGACCTAATGCAAGATTGAAATCATACGAACTGACTTTATCCCGGTCTATTAATAATTCCACTTTAACATTTCGGGAAACAGTTGCTTGATTCTTCACCGTTACTTCAACACGGACTGTAGTGTTCGGCGCGATTGGATTTGATGAATTTAATATTTCGTTGGTGTTGTTGTTTTTGAAAACAATACTTTGTGTATATGGTTCATAACGTTTGATTGTAACATTGGCTGTATTGCCTGAAGTAACTTGCCCAGTACCATTTCCCCAAAATTCATCATTAGTATAAGGAAGTTTATTTCCATTGTAGTATGCTTCAACTTTGTATGTACCAATCGCAATATTTGTCCAACTCGCAACTCCATTACTCCCTGTTGTTTTTTGATCTATGGGCTGCCAATTTGAATTATAACGTTTTACTGTAGCTCCTGAAACTACATTGGAATTTATATTTTGTACCGTAACATTTAAGTTACCTATTTGTGCGTATAAAAAATTATTAAAAAGAAAATAATTATTCGCAAACAAGATGAATAGCATTATCTTTTTGCGGATTCTCATATTCTAAACCTTTTTTAATGTTTTCAAGCAACTAACGGAGTTGTTTAGCCCGCCGACCGGAACAACGATGTCTGAACTATCAACGCAACAAATGTTTGTTAATTATTTTTTTATTAATCACACTTTAAAGAACAACCAACTTTGAAAAGCCAAACCCAGAACTACAACCTTAGACCGAATCGACAGATGAGGTCGGGCTGAGACGCTGGTTATACAAAAATTAGTAATTCTCAACGTTTAGATATTCTTTAATGAATTTTTCAATATCATTTTCGGTAATAATATTTTCTTCACGAGCAATTTCAAGCCATAAATACATTGTTCTTATATATGTTTTTTTGTAAGCGAGAAATATTAAGATAGAAGCACATAAAAATGATAAAAACATAATTATAGATATAAATGGATGCGAATTGGGAAATATTTTTGGCATATCTTGAACATATGTAAATGCATTAAATAATAAAGTTATTATTCCAAGAAACAATAAAATGGTGCCGGGCTGACCAAATGGTGCTGCGGAAAATCTTTTATTAAACTTACCAAGAAGAGTTTCCCAATTTTTAGTGTTGTTATTTAAGCATAAGACAATTGAAATATAGCCCGATATTTTTTGGCAATGGTGAATTTTGGTCGAAATAATATTCATCGAAATAATTAATAGCAGATAGATGATTAAATTAAATATTTCTAAATATATTGCTCTGGGGTTGCTGAATGACCAAAATGTAAATGTTGAATATGCAATCACTGTAGATACAAGATACTTTTCGATTGAAGCTAAGTTAAATAATATTTCTTCCCTTAGAGTATTAAATTCATCCATAAATAATACCTAATAAATTTTTGTATAACGGCATTGTCTACTAAAGCGCCGCCCATAACCACAATGACACTTTTGGCAACTACCTTTTTTGTTTTGAAATCAACTTCGTACTATAAATCAACTTTAATCCACAATTCTACTCTGAAATAACAAACCCAATTACCACATCAAAAGACCGATTCGAAGAAGCGGTCGCTGTTGAGGCGCTTGTTAGGGCATATTACTCTTTTTCTGAAGTAGTTGAACTACTACTTGCTTCTGAACTTGAAGAAGTATTATTACTAGTTGTTTGAGAACTTGAATCGCTATTAGTCGGAGTAGCTGGAATAGGTTGCACAATTGGCTGCATCTGAGCAACAGCAAGTCCTTTTGTCATATCGATTTTTATGGCTGTTTCCATTTTAGCGATTGTTTGCCCAAACTCAATATTTTGACTGTCCGAGGTTGATTCAATTGGGTTGCTATTATCATCACTCATTATAACCTCCTTATTTATATGTTAATTATTACGAACACTACTGTAAGAATAATTGCTAGAACAAAGATAATTGCTGAAAATGTATTTAGAAATTTTGTAATACTTGTCCACCAGTTTTTTTTATTTAAGTATTCGTTTTTTTCTTCGAGATAATACTTTTCTGCATAAACTAATTGGATAGTAATACTTCTTTGACTCGTGGCAAATGATACTACTGTTGATATAATTGCTATAGTAAATAATATCCACGAAAGTTTCAAAGACCACACAAATTGAGCATCTTTTATTTTTACAATATCTTTAATAAATGCAAGTGAAATTCCTAACGCTGCACTTGACAACGATAAGATAGATTTGTCAAAATTTTCGGAATTAGACATTTGACCCTTCAGTAGATAATCCCGAAAGCTCGCATAAATTTTTCTATTTTCTTCTTTTGCATCCATAAATATTATTGCCCTAACTCTATTTCTGCTGAACGGGATATTGTTTATGGGAACATAGATATGCGTTCAGTTGCATATCTACATTCCGTTTTGTCTTATTTTGTTCTTATTTTCAAATATTTTAAAATAGATTCGTGCATATATATCATCCGAAATAAATCGGCTATACATTTTGAGAATAGTAGAGTAGAATTAATAAACATTCAGTACTTCCCATTTAACCCGGCTTTAAATTAGTATAAAAACCAAATCATTCAAACAATATTATTAAACTAAACTATTTCTTTATATTTGTCGTTAGAAAATGTAATATGTAACAACTTAATCAAAGGATTTAACAATGTGCACTATTCAACAGAATTCGGATTTAATCGAACGGGAAGACAATCAGTATGTTGCTTTAGATCGCTTTGTACGAAAAAACTTATGAAAATAATAAAGTACAAATATCAACAAAAAAAGGAAACGAGCCATGCCGGTTAAACCGAGTGACAAAGAAGAAGAATACTTTGTGAGACTTGAGCTTGAAAGAAGGAAAAAGATCGAAGATGAGAAACTCAAGCGGGTTGCAGAAGAGGAAAAAAGACATCTCAAGGAACTCCACTACATGCGCTGCCCAAAATGTGGGATGGAACTTAACGAGATAGATTACAAAAATATCAAAGTTGACAAATGCTTTGGCTGCGATGGGATATGGTTAGATGCCGGAGAATTCGAGTCGGTCGCGAAACTCGAAAAAGGAGCAATGGACAAATTGTTCGGTATCTTCAAGAAATAATACAAGTAGCGGCTGCTCTGAATGTTGTCGCGGGCAATCTTCTACTAGTAGAACAAGCACGTAAAAATTTACATGAAGTTTTAGAACTATTTTTTGAAATGGCTTCAAAAAAAGAGATCAAACAACACTTTCATAACGAAGTTTTTATAACTGGATTGTATTTCAATTAATATATTTAATAAAAGGAAATCGTATGTCGAGAGAATTATCAATAGAAGTGAATTTAACGCCTACGCAGATCATACAAGCAGTAATGCGTATGAAAAAGGAAGAGAGGACTTCTTTTGTTGAAGATCTTCTTGCAGTAGCTAGTCCGGAGTATATTAAAAGCATAGAAGAAGCTCGTGAAGATTATAAAAAAGGTCGCATCTATTCTCATAAGGAAGTGTTTAAAACAAAATGATCTGACAACAACCTTTTTTGTATAAATCTTTTACCACATAATTTCTAATACTAAATTAAATATTTTTAAGAAAGGAAATCCTTGAACTCAAAGAGAGTAATAGTAGCAATGAGCGGCGGTGTGGATTCATCCGTAGCGGCGGCATTGCTTCATAAACAAGGATACGAAGTAATCGGTATTACAATGAAGACTTGGGGATTTATGGAAGTCGGCGGCGCACCCAAACATGAATCCGGCTGTTGTTCTTTAGATGCAATATTTGATGCGAAGAACGTTGCAAACTCTTTTAACATCCCGCATTACACAGTTGACTTCACTAAAGCATTCGAAGAAACTGTAATAGAAAATTTTGTTGATGAATATTTAAACGGCAGAACACCAAATCCTTGCGTTGTGTGCAACAGAAAAATAAAATGGGAAGAACTTCTTAAGAAAGCAGATTCACTTGATGCAAAATATGTTGCCACCGGTCATTATGCAGTTGTAGAACACAATACAACATCAAACAGATATTCATTAAAGTATTCGCTCGATCAAAAGAAGGATCAGACTTATGCGCTTTGGGGATTAACTCAGGAAAGTTTAAGCCGTACACTTTTTCCTCTTGGCGGTTATACAAAAGAGGAAGTCCGCAAGCTTGCAGAAGAATTCGGTTTGAAAACAGCAAAGAAGCCCGATAGCCAGGAAATCTGTTTTGTTGCGGATGATAATTATGAAAGATTTCTACGGGAAAGAATTCCCGAAGTAATGGATAAAGTTGAAGAAGGGGATATTGTTTATCACGGAGAGAAAGTCGGCAAGCACAGAGGAATTCCGTTCTATACAATTGGACAGAGAAAAGGTTTGGGTTCTTTCGGTAAACCGGTTTATGTGAAGAACATAGATCAAGAAACTAAAGTCGTTGAACTTGGTGACAAGGAAGAATTGCTGGAAAGCGTCTGCGCTGCCGATGAGATCAATTATGTAAGTAAATCATCATTGAAAGCCGGAGAAATTGTCTTCGGAAAGATCCGCTACAGTGATAGAGCCGCCGCCGCAGAAATAATTTTTGCAGATGAAAATCAAATTAAAATAAAATTTGCTGAATCAAAGAATGCAATTACTCCGGGTCAGTCGCTCGTTTTGTACGATGAACAAGGTTATGTGTTAGCAGGCGGAATTATTAGGAAGATCTAAATGTTTGAAAATACTTTTTAGATAAAGAGGCTGTCTAAATGAATTCTTAGACAACCTCTTTAATTTTTGTTTACTTATGTCCCATGGCTTCAATAATTGCTTTCACATCTACTCCTAGACCTTTTGCAATCGCTTCTCCCAAACCGGCATCAGCTCTAAACCAATGGCATAACTGACGGTTTACTATTTCATCTTTCTTGGGTCCGTCAATTCCTTTCATTGCTCCGATGATGTTATTAATTGTGTTTTTCTTTTCAGCATCGGTCATAACGTTACGGAATAACATTCCCGGCTGGGTGAAATGATCGTCTTCACCGAGTGCATTTCTATCAAACCAATCTGCAATGTTGGAATCAAGTTCCATTGGAGGAATTTTATAACTTTCATCAGGTTCTATATTATCAAAACTGTTGGGATGATAATTCGGATTGCTTCCACTATTTCCGTCAACACGCATAGATCCATCGCGCTGATAATTGTTTACAGCGAACGGACATTTATTAACCGGAATCTGTTCGTAGTTTGCACCAAGACGGTAGCGGTGTGCATCCGGATAAGATAGCAATCTTCCTTGAAGCATTTTATCAGGTGAGTAACTGATTCCATCAACAACATGTGCAGGAGCGAAAGCAGATTGTTCAACATCCGCAAAATAATTATCCGGAATTTTATTTAGTTCCATCACACCAACATCAATCAATGGAAATTCCTTATGGGGCCAAATCTTGGTCAAGTCAAACGGATTCCATTTGAAAGTCTTTGCCTGCTCTTTTGTCATTACTTGAATTTTAAGATTCCATTTCGGGTAATCTCCATTTTCTATTGCATGAACTAAATCGCGCTGAGCCCAATCTGCATCTTTACCGCGCATCTCTTCAGCCAATGCGTTATCAAAATTCTTGATTCCTTGCTGTGTCTTAAAATGAAATTTTACCCAAATCATTTCATTCTTAGAATTGATCATTGAGAAAGTATGACTGCTGTAACCGTTCATATTTCTGTATGAATATGGTGTACCGCGGTCAGACATCAAGATTAAAACTTGATGAAGACTTTCCGGGTTGAGAGACCAGTAATCCCACATCATAGTAGGACTTTTGCAGTTAGTTTTTGGATCTCTCTTTTGAGTGTGGATGAAGTCATCAAATTTTTTCGGATCCTTGATAAAAAACACAGGTGTATTGTTTCCTACAAGGTCCCAGTTTCCGTCTTCAGTGTAGAACTTAACAGCGAATCCGCGCGGGTCTCTTTCTGTATCGGCAGAACCTTTTTCACCGCCTACAGTTGAGAAACGAACAAAGACTTTTGTCTCTTTACCAATTTTGTTAAAAACTTTTGCCTTTGTGTATTTTGAAATATCATTTGTAACGGTAAACTTACCGAATGCGCCTGATCCTTTTGCATGAACGATTCTTTCAGGAATTCTTTCACGGTTAAAGTGAGCCATCTTTTCGTGAAAGATATAATCCTGAAGTAAGAGCGGTCCGCGAGGTCCGACAGATTGAGTATTCTGGTGTTCGTAATACGGACTGCCGGAAGCGGTAGTTAGTTTTTTCTTATCAGTTCCCATTGTTCCTCATTTCTATGTTATTAATTAATTAAGAGTTAGTTCGATAGATTTTTATGCAAATTTATCTAATCATTAGTATAAATCAAATTGATTACCTCAGATCAGGCAAATTTAAATTAAACTTTCTTTATTTGGATGTAATTACGATATTTGCAGCGTGATTTAAGGTGAAATATTAAACCAACAATAATAGATCGTTTTATAATTGGAGGTAAGTCTTCGAACGGAAATTCGGAACAAATGGATCACTTAACGCTAAAGTATTACTCCTCAATCAGAGTTATGAACCGCTAACCATCTGCAATGTAAAAAAAGCAGTCGTTCTTATCTTTCTCGGTAAAGCAGAACTTGTAGTTAATAACGATAAAAAAAGTATTCATACAGTATCAAGAGCTTTTCCATGGCCCAGTATTATACGGCTTAACGCTTATATAAAATTACCTTACAAAAAAATTATTCTTACCAGAAGAAATATTTTGAAACGTGACGGACATAAATGCGGTTATTGCGGCAGAGCAGATCTTCCGCTAACGCTTGATCATGTTATACCAAGATCAAAAGGAGGAGATGATTCATGGGAAAATCTTGTTGCGGCTTGTCTTCCTTGTAATAACCGGAAAGGAGACCGCACTCCGGAAGAATCTCATTTGAAATTGAAAGTTAAACCGTATGCACCAAACCATATAATGTTTATTAGGAATAATGCCGGACGTTTAGATGATTCTTGGAAACAGTACCTGTTCCAATCGTAAATTGAGCTAATTTTTCATTATTATTGCACATCTAATTAAATTTCAATAAAATCCTATTATGGCAAAGAAAATAATTCTTAGCGGAATGCGTCCTACAGGCAAATTGCATTTGGGCAATTATGTAGGTGCTTTGGAAAATTGGATAAATCTTCAAGACGAATATCAGAATTATCATCTTGTTGCAGATTATCATGTTTTAACAACCGATCTATCAACCGAAGAGATCTACCAGAACACACTTGAAATGGTCACAGATTGGCTCTCAGCGGGTTTAGATCCGGAAAAGTCGCCAATGTTCAGGCAATCGCAGATCAAAGAGCATACAGAGTTGTTCTTGATTTTTTCTATGCTGATCACAAAAGCGCGTCTTGAGCGAAATCCTACACTTAAAGAGCAAGTGCGAGATCTGAATATTGAGAATTTGGTTTACGGTCATCTCGGTTACCCGGTTCTTCAAGCGGCTGATATTTTGTTATACAAAGGCGACGTTGTTCCTGTTGGTGAAGATCAGCTTCCGCATATTGAGATCACTCGTGAAATAGCAAGAAGATTTAATACGCAGTACTCACCAAACGATCCGGTATTTCCTGAACCTGAAGGAATGGTAACAAACTTTGCGCGTCTGCCTGGTTTAGATGGAAATAGAATGAGTAAATCGCTCGGCAATGTAATTTTACTTTCTGACGATACTGAGATAGTAAAACAAAAATTACGTAAAGCAGTAACCGATCCGCAGAAATTAAGAAAGAACGATCCCGGAAGACCGGAAGTCTGTTTGGTATTTACTTATCACAAAAAATTTAATCCGGAAGAAATTCCGGTAATTGAAAAAGACTGCAGAAGCGGTTCACTCGGCTGCGTTGATTGTAAATTAAATTGTGCATCGAAGATCAATAATATTCTTACGCCGATTTTAGAAAAAAGAAAAACTTACGAGAATAATATTAATCTTGTTAAAGATGTATTGAGCGACGGCGAGAAAAAAGCTAAAATAATTGCACAGCAGACAATGAACGAAGTTCATCAAAAAATGAATATGGGTTGATGTGTATAAAATAAGTTTACAAGATTTTGAAGGTCCGCTCGATTTACTTCTTTTCTTTCTTCGAAGAGATGAATTGGATATTTATGATATACCTATCTCACGTATAACTCACGAGTTTATGGATTATCTTCATCTTCTCGAACAACTCGATCTTGAAGTTGCGGGTGATTTTATTTTGATGGCTGCTACGCTGATGCAGATTAAAGTTAGAATGCTGCTGCCCAAAGAAGTAGATGAGAAAGGGGAAGAAGTTGATCCGCGTGCTGAATTAGTCAGAGCTCTGCTTGAATACAAAAGATATAAGGAGATGTCTGAAGAACTTTCTTACATGGAAGCGAACCAGAGAAAATATAATTACCGCAGTAATTTTAATGAAGATCCGAAAGAAACAACTACAGATTACGGTGTTCTACTTAAGAACATTACCATCTATGATTTGATCAAAGCATTCAAAAAAGTTTTGCTTGATAAACCGGCTGAACCGGTTCATCAAATTAAAAAGTGGAACATAACAATAGACGAGCAGATGGAATATATCACTTCTAAACTTTCGGCTAATAATCAAATCAGTTTTCTTGAGTTAATGATTGAACTGCGTGAGAAAATTAAAATTGTAGTTACTTTTATTGCAATGTTAGAAATGGTTAAAGCCGGTACGATTGGCATACGTGCGTCAAATGAACTAAACAACTTTATCATTTATGGATTAGCAAATGGATAATATTTACAACTCGGTTATAGAAGCGTTGATCTTCGCTTCAGATGATCCGTTAACTCCGCCGGAAATTATTAATGCAATCAAAGAAATAGACGGACAGGATACTGAGATCACCGATGAGGATATAGAAAAAACAGTTGATGAGTTGAATATACAATATGATCAGAACGGAATTGCATTTACAATTCTCAAGATCGCACACGGTTATATACACGCAACCAAGCCGGATCATTCAAAGTACGTCGGGTATCTCTCAACAGAAAAAACAAAGAGAAGATTAAGTTCCGCTTCACTTGAAACACTTGCAATGATTGCGTACAAACAGCCGCTTACAAAACCGGAATTGGAATCAATACGCGGTGTGAATTCGGATTATACTCTCAATACTTTATTGGAGAAAAATCTTGTTACTATTGCCGGAAGAGCAGAGACTGTCGGTCGTCCGCTTCTTTATGTTACTACTGATGAATTCTTAAAATATTTTGGATTAAGACAAATAAGCGATTTACCCAGACCGCGTGAGATAGAAGAGATTATGAAGGATGAAGATTTTCTTGAACAGAAGCGCAGAATAATGATGAGCGGTATGGAAGAAAAAGCTGAAGAAGAATTGCAATCTGAGTTTGAACAGAACAACGAAATAGAATCAGAATTAGAAGAAAATAATGAAAATACGATTGAATAGGTTTCTTTCCGAGTGCGGGATTGCATCAAGAAGAAAATCCGAAGAGTTTATTTTAGACGGCAGAGTTCAAGTAAACGGAAAAACTGTAATTGATCTTGCTTTTTCTCTTGATCCCGAGACCGATCAAATAGCTCTTGATGGAGAGAAAATAAAACCACAGAAGAAAGTTTATTTTCTTTTGAACAAACCGAAAGCTTTTATCACTTCAACCGAAGATGATAAAGGAAGAAAAACCGTTCTTGATCTTATAGAAACAAACCAAAAAATATTTCCGGTTGGAAGATTGGATTACGATACAACCGGAGTTCTTCTTTTAACTAATGACGGTGATTTCACAAATTTTCTTACTCATCCCAGTAATCATGTTCCGCGTGAATACAAAGTAACTCTTAACAAACCGCTTCAAGAAGAAGACAAACTTAAACTTCTCAAAGGAATTACTCTTGATAGAAGAAGAAGTCGTTTTGAGGCAATTAAATTTGTTTCTCGAAACCGTTATGACAAATTGGTTGTAACAACAGTTGAAGGAAGAAATCATTTTGTGAAAAATATGTTCCTTGCGCTCGGATATTTTGTAGATGATTTAGACCGGGAAAGTTTCGGCGGTTTTACTGTTAAAGGAATTCCAAAAGGCGGTTATAGAAAACTGTCATATCAAGAAATAAAATTTGTTTATGATAAATACGGCAAGTAAAATATTTATTGTTCTGCTCTTCTTCACATCAATTCTATTCTCACAGCAGAAAGATACATTGACTGAAAAAAAGAGCGGACAAAGTTTAAATTCTCTTGCAGAATTACGCGATCAGCTTGATGATTATTTCAATGATAAAAATTTCAGCGATGCTCTCTGGGGAGTAATGATAAAATCATTGAAGACGGGTGAGGTTATATACAAACGGAACGCAGATAAACTTTTTATTCCAGCTTCAAATATGAAATTATTTACTAGTGCTGCGGCAATAATTTTACTCGGTTCCGATTTTACGTATGAAACAAATTTTTTTATAAACGGAGATATCGAAAAAGGTTTGCTTAAAGGAGATCTTATAATACAAGGTGCAGGAGATCCAACAATATCAAACCGGTTTTATGAAGGCTCTCAGACAAAAATATTTGAAAATTGGGCAGACTCGCTTAAAGCAAAGGGCATCTGGGCAATAACAGGAAATATTTACGGTGATGATTCATACTTTGATGATGTGGGACTCGGTAAAGGTTGGACGCTGGATTACGAATCAAGCTGGTTCGAAGCTCCGAGCAGCTCTTTGAGTTTTAACAACAATAGTATTGAGATTAAGATTGAACCGAGTGAAATTAATTATCCGGCAAAAATTTCTATTATTCCAGACACTAAATTTATTCAGCTTGCGGCTAAAGTAATTACTGTTGATGAAAATTCGGAACAATCGGTTTCCGTAAAGAGATTACGCGGGACAAATCTAATTAGTGTAAACGGCAATATTAAAAAAGATTCTAAACCGATTAGCGAGCATGTTTCAATAACTGATCCTACAATGTTCTTTCTAACAGTTCTTAAAGAAGTGTTCGAACAAAAGGGAATTATTATAAAAGGAAGGATTGGTGGTATTGACAGTGCAGAAAAAAATATCCCGTCCGACGATCTTACTCCTATCTTTTCACACAGATCAGTTCCGTTAAAAATGATACTTAAAGAATTAAATAAGAACAGCAATAATTTTTATGCTGAGCAGATTCTCAAAACTATAGGTCTTGAGATTTACAATTTCGGTACAATAGAAAACGGTGTTAAAGCTTGCAATGATTTTTTTAATACGATGGGAATTAATCCGGAGAATATGGTAATGGCAGACGGCTCAGGATTATCAAGATTAAATTTGTTAACACCAAGGCAGATCGTAAATCTTTTATCATATATGAATAAAAGAGATGAGTTCTTACAATTTTATGAATCATTGCCTATAGCAGGAGTGGACGGGACATTAATTGATAGAATGAAAAGAACTTCCGCTGAGAATAATGTTAGAGCAAAAGCCGGATACAACAATAATGTCTCCGCACTATCGGGTTATTTAAAGACAGTTTCAGGCGAACAGCTTGTTTTTTCTATGCTGGTCAATAATTATTTAGTTCCGCCGGCACTTGCAAATTATATACTGGATAATGTTTGTCACCGGCTTGTAAATTTTATCAGAAATTAATTTTGTAATAATTAAGAAAGAAAATTATGGAGGAATATTGGAACCATTAAATCAAGATTTAGAATTTAATGCGCTCATTCAACGAAGACATGAAGAGTTAAGAGAATTATTAGTGAAGGGAATTCAACCATTTGCATATAGTTTTGATGTTGATAACTATTCTGAAAACATTAAGAATAATTTTGAGAAGTATGAGAACAAAGATGTTAAAGTTGCCGGAAGAATTATGGCTATACGCAGAATGGGAAAAGCATCTTTCGCACACATTCAGGATAAAGACGGAAAGCTCCAGATCTATTTAAAGAAAGATGACGTTGGTGAATATTACGATGTATTTAAGCTGCTTGATATTGGGGACATAGTTGGAGTAGAAGGATTTGTTTTTAAGACGAAGACGGGTGAAATCTCTGTTCATTCCAAATCATTTACTCTTCTTTCAAAATCATTGAGACCAATTCCAATTCCTAAAGAGACAACTGATGAAAACGGAAATAAAGTTGTACACGATCAGTTTGCTGATAAAGAAATGCGCTACCGCCAGCGTTATCTGGATTTAATTTTGAATCCGGAAGTAAAAGCTGTTTTTAAAACAAGATCCAAAGTTGTAACCGAGATTAGAAAATATTTAGATGATAACGGATTAGTTGAAGTTGAAACGCCGATTTTACAACCATTATACGGCGGCGCTACTGCACGTCCATTTGCTACTCACCACAATGCTCTTGATATAGACCTCTATTTAAGAATTGCAGATGAGCTTTATTTGAAACGATTGATCGTTGGAGGATTTGACGGAGTTTATGAGATATCAAAAGACTTCCGTAATGAAGGAATGGATAAAACACATAATCCGGAATTCACAATGCTTGAACTTTATGTTGCATACAAAGATTATTTTTGGATGATGTCGTTCGTTGAAAATATGATAGCGAATATTGCAAAAAATGTTTTTAATACTACAGAATTTAATATCGAAGGAAACAAAATTAATTTCAATCCGCCGTGGAAAAGAATTTCGATGGTTGATGAACTAAAAGAAAAAGTGGGAATTGATGTTCTCTTAGCATCGAATGAGGAGTTGGTTAAATTATTGAAAACAAAAAATGTTGATATGGAAGGCGGGGAGAGCAAAGGAAAATTGATTGATCTGCTTTTCGAAGTAACTGTTCAACCGGCATTAATTCAACCAACATTTGTTACAGATTATCCGGTTGAACTTTCTCCGCTTGCTAAAAAACACAGATCAAGAAAAGGACTTGTTGAAAGATTTGAAGGATTTGTTTTAGGCCGTGAAATTTGTAATGCGTTCACAGAACTGAATGATCCAATTGATCAGCGTAGCAGATTTGAAGATCAGGCGAAGATGAAAGAAGAGGGTGACGAAGAAGCTCATCTGATAGATGAAGATTTTGTTCGTGCACTTGAATATGCTATGCCGCCCACCGCAGGACTTGGTGTTGGGATTGACAGATTAATAATGCTCTTAACAAATCAGCCGTCAATCAGAGATGTGATTTTATTTCCTCAAATGCGTCCTCAAAAGTAAAGGAAAAAATGAAAAATATTTTTAAGCATCTTCCATATATAATCGTTGCTTTACTTTTAGGTTTATTCATCGGTTTAAAACTTAGTGATGTTGTTTCATTTTCCGAAAACACTAGGCAACTTAAAAAGATCGGTGATATAATGGAATTCACCGATAATTATTATGTTGATAAAGTTGATCCAAAAAAATTAACCGAAGATGCAATTAAAGGAATGTTCAGCAGTTTAGATCCGCACACTGTTTATATCTCAGCAAAAGATCAAACTGCTGAAGAAGAATCTTTCAAAGGAAATTTTGAAGGGATTGGTGTTGAGTTTCAAATTGTTAATGATACGATCACGGTTGTATCGCCAATTACAAACGGACCGAGTGAAATAGTTGGTATTATTTCTGGTGACCGTATAGTTAAAATAGACGGGAAGAGCAGTATTGGATTGAAGAACGAAGATGTAATAAAAAAATTACGCGGCAGTAAAGGAACAAATGTTGATCTAACTATTTTCAGACCGGGTTCTAAATCAGTAACTACTTTTAAGGTTACACGCGATAAAATAAATTTATTTTCTGTTGATGCTTCATTAATGTACGATAACGAAACCGGATATATAAATCTTACTCGCTTTTCAGAAACAACAACAGAAGAGATGGTAAATGCGCTTCAGTTTCTTTCCTCTAAAGGAATGAAGAAATTAGTGCTTGATCTAAGAAATAATCCCGGCGGATACGAAGTACAAGCATCTAATGTCGCTGATCTATTTATAGATGGCGATAAAATGATAGTCTATAATAAAGGCAGAACAAAACAATCAAGCGATGAATATCATGCTCGAAAATCCTATCCATATGAAAAAATTCCGCTTATTGTATTAGTAAATCGCGGTTCTGCATCAGCGAGCGAAATTGTCTCCGGCGCTATACAGGATTGGGATAGAGGTCTAATTGTTGGTGAAACAACTTTTGGAAAAGGTCTGGTACAAACTCCAATCCAACTTAAGGACGGTTCGGCTGTTAGAATAACAATTGCAAAATATTTTACTCCTTCCGGAAGACAAATTCAAAGAGATTATAAGGACAAGAAAAAATATTATGAAGAGGTAATGGATAGACAAGAAACAGAAGGGGATAATGTCGCTCACAAAAATGAAAAAGATTCTACTAAACAAATATTTAAGACTAAGAACGGACGCACCGTATATGGAGGCGGCGGTATTACTCCGGACTTTATAGTCGAAACGGGTAAAGTTTCTAATTATTCCGCTGAATTAAGAAAAAATAATGTTTACTATTTTTTTGTAAGAAAAATTCTTGATAAGGATGGTACTGCGCTAAGAGATAAATACTCAGGTGATCTTAGAAAGTTTGTGAATGAATTTCAGATCAGTAACGAACAGATGCAGAGTTTTGTTAAATATGCCGGGTCACTGAAAGTAAAATATGATGCTAAAGGATATGAAGAGGATAAAGAAAAAATTAGACTAAGATTAAAAGCATTTATTGCCCGTGATCTATTTAAGAATAACGGCTGGTATTTAACTTTGCTAAAATCAGATCATCAATTTCAGAAAGCAGCTTCATTATTCGGTGAAGCTGAAAAGTTAAGCGGTTTTTCAAAATAATAGCTGTTGAAATGACTTAATGTATAAAACGTATTTCAAAAACCGGAACTACTTTACTATGGATCTAAAGGATTACAATAGATTCATTAAAACAAAATAAATGCACTATAAAACAAATAAAACGTGAAGAATTTATTTATATACAATGAGAAGGAAATAAAAATAAAGAAAAGTTTGCTGCATAAAATTGTTTCTTCAATATGCGGTGAACTTGATCTTAATATTTATTCATTAGAAATAAATTTTGTTTCATCAGAAACTATGATCAGTATTAACAAGAAATATTTGAATCATAATTACAGCACAGACATAATCACCTTTGATTATTCAAATGAAAGGAATAATTTAGACGGCGAAATTTTTATCTCCATTAATGATGCTTCAGAAAACAGTAAAAAATATCACGTAACGCTGAACAATGAAATATTCAGATTAGTAACTCACGGAATTTTACATATGACTGGTTATGATGATATTACATTAGCAAAAAGAAAAAAGATGAAAAAAGTTGAAGATACCCTAGTGCAGAAAATTCAAAAACTTTCTAAAGGATTAGTAAAGAAAATATGACCGGCAATATTGTTGAAGTATTAGCGAAAATATTAGAAGGGTTGAGCAATAATTCTTCTATAGAAGAAATAAATAGTAAATTGATGAAGAATAAAATGTTCGATAAAAAAACATTAGGTATAGCATTTAGCCTGGTGTACGATAAGATATTGACAAGAAAATTAATCCATATTGATAAAGAGGAACGAAATAATAAAAGCATACGTTTATTATCGGAACTTGAAATAGAAATTTTAGGTTTGGATAATTGCAACTACATAATGCATTTATTAAATGTAGGATTATTAGATACTGAGAATCTAGAACTGATTTTAGATCAAGTAACAATGTTCCCAGAGAGTAAAGTATCCAGAAGAGAAATCAACTGGATAATTCTTTTATCTTTGGTTGAATATGAATCCGGCATTTTACCGGGCAGCAGATTAACATTATACTCTTCAGATACTGTCAATTAAAAGGTAATTCATAATGAGTAAAGATCTTATACTGGTGGAGTCACCTTCCAAAGCAAAGACTATAAATAAGTATGTCGGTAAAAATTATATTGTTGAAGCAACAGTTGGGCATATCAGAAATTTGCCAAAGACAAAACTTGGTATTGATCTTGAAAATGGATTTGAACCGAAGATGGTAAATATCCGAGGTAAAGGTGATGTAATAAAAAAGATTAGATCATTAGCGGGAAAATCTAATAAGATTTATATCGCAACCGATCCTGACCGTGAGGGTGAAGCTATCGCACAAGATGTAGTTGATATTTTAACCGATGCACAAAAAGAAAAAATTGAACGTGTAATGTTTAATGAAATTACAAAGAAAGCTGTTAATGAAGCCTTAAATCATACAATTAAAATTGATGAACATCTTGTTACTTCACAAAGAGCCCGCCGTGTAATGGATAGAATAATTGGGTATCAAGTTAGTCCGTTTTTATGGCGAGCTGTAATTGAAGCATACGGAAGTTCGCTCTCTGCGGGACGCGTACAATCTGTTGCGTTAAGATTGATCTGTGAGCGCGAAGATGACATTGAAAAATTTGTTGTAACAGAATATTGGTCAATTGTAGCAGTATTCAAAACCGAAAAAGGCCAGGAAATAAAAGCAAAGTTATATGAGGTTAACGGAAAGCAATTAAAAATTCCTCCTAAACCTCAGATGACAGAGGATGACTGGGAAGAATTCTTAAAAACCAACTTTGCAATTTCCGGAGCTGAGTTAGCAAATAAGATAGTTGCAATTCTTAGATCAAAAAATAATTATACAATCAGCGATCTATCCAAAAAAGAGAGCAGAAGAAATCCGTATCCACCGTTTATTACAAGTAGTCTACAAGTAGAGTCCTCACGTAAACTTCGTTATCGCCCACGAAGAACCATGATGTTAGCTCAACAACTTTATGAGGGAATTGATCTTGGCAGCGAAGGGACAACCGGATTAATTACTTATATGAGAACGGATTCTATGCGATTAAGCGAAGATGTTGTTTCAGAAGCGCGGAATTTTATATCAGAAAAGTATGGTCAAAATTATTTACCGGAGAAAGCAAAGTCTTATGAATCAAAAAATAAAAAGAATGTTCAAGATGCTCACGAAGCTATCCGACCTACTTCGCTTAAATACACACCGGAATTTGTTAAAGAATATTTAGACGAAGCTCAATTTAAATTATATGAGCTAATTTGGAAAAGATTTATAGCATGCCAGATGGAATCGGCACGATTAGAAACTACAACAGTCAGTATTTCTGCTGATGAATATGTTTTTAGAAGCTCAGGTACTACAATACTGTTTGATGGCTTCTTAACACTTTATGATGAGGATCTGGAAGACAGTAATGAACAAAATGGAAACAACGGCTCAATTCCAGCCGGATTAGAATTAAATCAGAAGATGAATTTGGAAGAATTGACACCGAATCAACATTTTACAAAACCACCTCCAAGATATACTGAAAGTTCTCTAATTAAAGAATTGGAAAGTAACGGAATCGGGCGCCCGAGTACTTATGCTATGATCATGGGGACAATCATAGATCGAAAATATGTAGAACAACAAGACCGTAAATTAATTCCGACTGAACTTGGCAGAAAAGTAAATACAATTCTTGTAAAGAACTTTGGAAATATTTTTAACGTCAACTTTACAGCTCAAATGGAAGGTGAACTCGATCTTATTGCAGATGGAGAAATTGGTTACTTAAAAGTATTAAATGATTTTTATGAACCATTTTCCAAAACACTTGCTGAAGTAGAATCAAATCTTGAAAAAATAAAATGCGATAAATGCGGTTCGGATATGGATATAAAAATGGGCCGCTTTGGAAAATTTTTAGCTTGTTCAAATTATCCGGAATGCAAAAATATTAAATCGTTAAAAGATTTTGCACCGAACGGAGGAGCACCGGAAGAGACCGGTGAAATTTGCCCAAAGTGCGGATCTAAAACAGTTTTTAGAGAAGGAAAGTTTGGAAGATTTATCGGATGTGAAAAATATCCGGACTGTGATTTCACAAAAGTTGTAACGCTAGGTCTAAAATGCCCAAAATGCAGTGATGGGGAAGTAATTACAAGGAGGACCAAGCGAGGGAAAATATTTTACGGATGTAATAAATATCCGGATTGTGATTTCGCAAGTTGGACAATGCCGAAAGCAAAAGAAGAAGAAGCTGCAGAAACATCGGAAGAAGAGTATTAAAATATTTTTTAATTTACTCGGTAATTAAATGAAGCAGCTCGGGATTAGAGAAATATTAACTCAAATGCTGTCCGAACTTTCCGGTGTAAGCCGCGCATCTCAAAATACAATTGATGCTTATTCGCGAGATCTAAATGAATTTATCAAATTTTGTAATGATAGAGAGATCTCTTCATTTAATCGAATAACAGAAAAGACAATCCGGCATTTTGTAATAAATCTTAGCGAGAAAGGAGTTACAAAAAGCACAATATCCAGAAAACTTTCCGCTTTAAGAAGATTATTTAATTTTGCATTAAGAAATGATCTTATAGAGAATAATCCCATATCAAAAATCCCAAATCCAAAAGTTAAACGAAAATTACCGGAAACGATTAGTCTTGACTCTTTTTTAGAAATTTATAGATTACTGGATGAAAAAGGGGATAAATCATCAATTAAGATAAAATCAATACTTGAATTATTATATGGATGTGCATTTCGTGTTTCTGAATTATGTTCCTTAAATTTTGCAGATATTGATTTTCACAGTATGAGTGTAAGAGTTTTGGGTAAAGGATCGAAAGTTAGAATTGTTCCATTAGGATCGAAATCAGCAACTGTACTAAAAGAATATTTTAAAATTATAATTCCATCAAACGGATCAGAGCCGTTATTTAAGAATGAATCCGGAGAAAGAATTTCTCGTCACTCGGTTTATAATATTGTTAAACATTATTTGTCACTTGTAACCGACATAGATAAAAAAAGTCCTCACACATTAAGGCATAGTGCTGCAACACATATGCTTGATAGGGAAGCAGATATTATGGCAGTGAAAGAGATTTTAGGTCATGAAAATCTTTCAACAACTCAAATCTATACACACGTTAGTATCGAGAGATTAAAAAAATCTTACAAAAAAGCACACCCAAAATCTTAAAGGAGTCGCTATGAACATTCGAATTACATCGCGTAAATTTAAAGCTAAAAATTCATTAAACAATTTTATTCGTGAAGAAGTAAAATCCTTAGAAAAATTTAATGATCAGATTCTAGATGCAAAAGTTATTTTGAGCTTCACTCATTTGAAGGATAGTATTAAAACGTCCGAAATCACTCTTCGAATTCCTGGTAAAATAATTACGGTTTCAACGGAAAGCGATGAGTTTGAAAAATCTGTTCCAATGGCGATTGAAAAGATTAGAAAGCAATTAAGGAAAATTAAAACTAAACGTTTGACAAGGCCTAAAAATGAAAGTTGATGAAAAAAATATTACTAACAAAGAAAGTATCTCTGTAGAGTTTTTCTACAATAACACTAAAGATAGATTCAAGATCAAACTCCTAAACGAACATGTTGGTTTTGAAAAACTTATTAAAGAATCTAATCTACATAGACCGGGTCTTCCTTTAGCTGGTTTTTTAGAATTGTTTTCACATAACCGTGTACAAGTTTTTGGTAACACTGAAATACGTTATCTATCGAATCTTTCTGAGACAGAAAGGGTAAAATCGCTTGATAGATTATTTAAATACAATATACCTTGCCTCATAATTACAAATGATAATTCTCCTACTCCCGAAATGATTCAGTTAGCTAATAAATATCATACACCAATTTTCGGCTCTGATTATTCAACAACAAAATTAATTTATTTTATTACAGATTTTCTAGATGATCAGTTTGCACCGCGCTTATCTATTCACGGTTCTTTTGTTGATGTTTATGGAGTAGGAATGTTATTTGTCGGTAAATCGGGAATAGGTAAAAGCGAAGTTGCGCTTGACCTTGTAGAAAGAGGACATAGATTAGTTGCCGATGATGTTGTAATTCTTACAAAAAAAGGTGAAGGCATTCTTATGGGTTCCGGCACTGACCTCGTAAAACATTTTATGGAACTACGCGGTATAGGAATAATTGATATAAGAAGTATGTTTGGAGTCAGAGCAATCAGATTTCAAAAAAGATTAGAGGTTATGATAGAATTAGAAGTATGGGATGAAAAAACAGAATATACAAGAACCGGTTTGGACGACTCATATACATCATTAATGGATATTGAAATACCATACGTGAAGTTACCAATTATACCCGGTAAGAATATAACTGTGATCTCAGAAATTATTGCTCTCAATTATTTACTTAAACATTATGGTTACGATGCAGCTAAAGTATTACAAGATAGAATTACAAAAAAAATTCTGTTAAAAAATGAGGAAATGAATCGGGCAATAGATTATTTTGAGCATGATTTTGAATAATTTTGTTCCGTTTTTATTTCTTGACTACAGGGAGATCATTTATTATCTTCGCACCCTAATTTGATATGAAAAAATTTTACTACTTTTCAAAGACTAAGCTGAAATTCGTAGAAATACGCAGTTTCTATAAGAAATTCGTATTTCTCGTCTTATTTTTCTCCGTATTGGTGTCTTTCTTTATGTTTGGCACTTTTATGGTTTTCAATGAATTTATCAATCCAGATTCTGAAGTTAAAACACTAAAAAAGAACAATGCACTTCTTAAAGAGAAATTTGATAAACTATTACAAGATTACAAACAGTTAGATGAGAGAATAATAGCAATTTCAAATCAGAGTCATGATTTAAGATTAAAAGCAAATCTAGAACCCCTTCAAACCGATCAAAATCTTTATGGTATTGGCGGAAGTGTTTTTGTACCTATTAAAACATCAAGTGTAAGTAAAATTTATAACTATCTTGAAGATGTAGATGCATTTGTAAATAAAATATCGCTTAAAGTAAAACTAGAGAAAAATAATTACGAAGAAATTGAATCGGCAATAAAAGACAATGAAAAGATGTATGATGCGCTTCCTGCAATCAAACCTTGTGTAGGAACTCAGGCAGATGACTTCGGGATGAGATTTCATCCAATACTTAAGATATTGAGAATGCATAACGGTATTGATTTTATCACTGATGTTGGTACTAAAGTATATTGCCCTGGTGGTGGAACTATTGACTTTGTTGGATGGAGAAGTGGTTATGGACTTACATTAGAAATTGAACATGGTTATGGATACAGAACAATATATGCACATTTAGATGGAATCAATGTTAAAAAAGGGCAAAAAGTAAAAAGAGGAGATTTAATTGCAAACTCCGGAAATTCTGGGAAACTTTCTACAGGTCCCCACCTTCATTATGAAGTCAGACATAATGGTATCGCATTAGATCCACGAAATTTTATTTATGATGATGTAAATATTTTTGAAGTTGTCAAAAAATAATAAACCATTCAGGAGAATTGACAATGATTTGGACCGTCGAATTAGCATCTTATCTAGATGACGCTCCGTGGCCGGCTACTAAGGAAGAATTAATAGATTACGCTGAACGTATTGGAGCTCCGCTTGAAGTAGTTGAAAATTTACTGGAGTTAGAAGATTCGGATGAACCTTACGAGACCATCGAAGATATATGGCCTGATTACCCAAGTGATGAAGATTTCTTTTACAGTGATGATGACGAATTTAAGTCGTAATTTTTGGTAGAAGAATGAACAAGTTATGGGATGAAATACCTGGACAAATAAAAGCTAAAGGAATATTAGATAGAATTTGTGAATCAAGGCGTGTACCACACGCCTTTCTTTTTTGTGGAAATGATGGTGTAGGAAAATTTTTTATTGCAATTCAATTAGCTAAGATTATAAATCATAAATCAGATCATTTAATATCAGATATTATTAATCGTAAAATATCATCATTACAAGAACCGTACTTAAAATTAATTATACCTCTTCCTAGAGGTAAAGGAGAAACGGGGGACGATAATGCAACAGAAAAATTATCTAAAGAAGTAATATTATCTATATCAGACGAAATCGGAAAAAAAACTAAAAATCTTTATCATAAAATATTCATTGAAAATGCTAACAATATTAAAATAAATAGTATTAGAGAAATAACGAAATTTGTTAACACTTCTATAGATGGACTTGAATATCGTTTTGTAATTATTGAAGATTCACATTTAATGAATGATCAAGCTCAGAATGCATTATTAAAAAATTTAGAAGAACCACCAGAAGGTATAATATTTATTCTATTAACCTCTAATAAAGATAAACTTTTACCCACAATTCTATCACGTTGCTGGCAAATTAATTTCGAACCATTATCTGCCGAATTAATTAAATCAATACTTATAAAATATTTTTCTATTGAAATAGAAACAGCAGCTAAAATATCTAATTTTTCAGAAGGATCAGTAACTTCTGCACTTAGCTTACTAAATACAGATTTTAATATTTTACTTGAAAAAACAATATCATTTTTGAGATTCTCACTTGGCAAAAAATATAATATTGCATATAGAGAACTTAATAGTATAATAAAACAAAGCCATAATGAGACGATAAAAATCATTACTCGACTTATTAAGGCATGGCTCAATGATGTAGTGCGTAACAAATATTCTTTAATGAAATACTTTTTTGAGGATTATAAAGAAACTCTTGAAAAGTTTAATGAGCGATTTGATCAGACAAAAGTTCGAAATATTTTTAGTACAATTGATAAAATTGAAGGATATGAAGATAAAAACATCAACTTGAATGTAGTTTACCTTAACCTTATATTTGAAATAGCATCTATCTCAATAAGGAAATAAGTCTTGTTTCATATAGATTCTAAATACCTACAACCTGCTATAATTCCATCAGATAATAAGCAAAATAATTCTTTAACCAGTTCTCTTATTGAATCAATTATCATTAATAATATTAATACTAGACATATTAATGTAAGTTCATGTTTTTCTTGCGGAGTATGTTACAATGAAAATATATTAATAGATAATAGGAATATTGTAGAGGTTTCTTGCAATGGAATATTAAATAATGGTTTTGTTGAAATCCTAGCAAATTCAGAAATAAATATTTATCCTGAAGATTTTATAATTGTTCAAAATAATGATTCTATAGAAATTGCTCAGGTGAAGTTAATTGGGGAAATGGTAAAGCTTAAGAGACAATATCTAGGATTGTACGACGATTCTCTTCCAAGTATGGTTAGAAAAGCTTCGGTAGAAGATCTTGAGAGAGTTAGGAAAAATATACAAGATGAAGAAAAGGCAGTTCCATTTTTTCGTACATCCATAGAAAAATTTAATTTAATCATGAAATTAGTTAGTATTCACTATCAATTTGATCGTAAAAAACTTTTTTTCTTTTATACTTCAGATGGAAGAATAGATTTTAGAGAATTAGCAAAAGAATTAGCAGCGGAATTTAAAACAAGAATTGAATTAAGGCAGATTGGTGTTAGAGATGAAGCTAAAAAGATTGGTGGGGTAGGAACATGCGGTAGAGAATATTGCTGTATCTCATTCTTATCTAGTTTTAAGAGAATATCAACACAGTTAGCTAATGAACAAAACCTCCTATCTAACATGGGAAAACTTAGTGGTCCATGCGGAAAATTAAAATGTTGTCTTTCTTTTGAAGTAGATTCATAGAAAAATACCTCCGTTTTTGTAAAATATAATGTATCAAATAAATAAAAGGCTAAATATGAGTTCGATTAATAAGATTGCTGTTATTGGAGCAGGTACAATGGGCAGTGGTATAGCTCATGTATTTTCACAATACGGATTTAGTGTTATTTTAGTAGACTCGGAGCAAGTTTTTGTTGAACGAGGAATGATCTCTATTAATAATAATATGGATAGACAAATAAAAAAAGGTTTAATTACTCAGGAACAGAAAAATAATTTCCTAAAAAATATTATCCCAGTAATTGGACATCAAAATATTGATAAAAATGTTGATCTTATAATCGAAGCTATTTCTGAGAATAAGATAGCTAAATTACATTTATTAAAAGATTTACACAATTTATCGAATACTAATTGTATCATCGCATCTAATACATCTTCTATATCTATTACAGAATTAGGAAAAAATATAAGATGTGATAAATTTATCGGTATGCATTTTATGAATCCAGTTCCAATTATGCAATTAGTCGAATTAATTAGAGGTTATTCTACTTCAGATGAAACTTTTAATACTATTTATGAATTATCACTAAAAATTGGTAAACAGCCAGTTGAAGTTTACGATTATCCTGGATTTATATCTAATCGAATCTTAATGCCTATGATAAATGAAGCAATATTTGCTTTATATGAAGGTGTAGCAAAAGCTGAAGATATTGATACTGTAATGAAATTAGGAATGAGTCATCCAATGGGTCCACTTACATTAGCTGACTTCATAGGTTTGGATGTTTGTTTAGCTATAATGGAAGTACTATATGAAGGATTTAATGATTCTAAATACAGACCATGTCCATTGCTTAAAAAAATGGTGAATGCTGGGAAATTAGGCAGAAAATCAAAAGCAGGATTTTTCGATTACTGATTTAAGCGCATAATGTATAGCCTGTAAACAATTTTTACATTACAAAAGTTGGTTGCGGGTTAAATACAATTAGCGGCTAACATTCTAAAACAAAATTAGGAGTTAGCCGTATGAGTACACAAAATTTCATTCCTTTTTTTCCATTACAAATTAATGGAAACCTTTTTAACGACCCCTGTTTAACGGATTTAGAAAAAACAATTATTGCACTTGCTCAATTGATGAGAATGCAAGTTGCCTCAGCTAAATCCGAGAGTGAACAGCAAAAATTTTTACAACGCTTCACCAGTTCATATTTTTCCGCCGCAACCGGTAAACACCGCGATCATATCCGCCGCAAAATTAACGAGATGCAAAAAAACGAAGAAGTACAGAAATATTGTACAATCTTTGTTTTACCAAAAACCGAATTGAACCAAGAACATATTTTCCGGTTCACATTCAAAGATCAATTTCCTGATCAGCTAAATGTAACCCGAGAAAAAACTTTTAAAGAGGAATTAGAACTTGGAACAAATTTAAAATGGCATGCTGAAGCACTTATACAAAGTTACCTTAGAAGCATTAAAGAATTAAGCGGCGAGACAGCCCGATCATTAATACAATTGGTTAGATGTGAACCAGATGAATTAGTGAAAGGGCTTGTCTATTTGAAAAATAAATTAAGAACCGGAATTATCAAAAATGCAAAAGCATATTTGATATCTTCATTCGATCTATCCGGTAATTTTAAATATAACATTAAAACAGTCGAATATTTACCCGCCGATTCCGACATCAAAGTAAATTCCGAATTTGAATTTGAAGTTGACAAAGAAGAGTTTCAGATTTTAGAGAAAGCATTAAAACAAAATACCGATAACAACTTCCGTTTTTTTTACCGAGAGAACGGAACAAAATTATTTTTGAACAAAATTACAGAGGCAGGCAGACCGCGTAACATAAAAAATTATTTACGCCGTGAAGACATTGAATTTAAAATTGTTTCTAAAGTTGAGTTTGAAAATGGTTAAATACACTTACGATAACACCAGGCGCATAATGTACGAAGGGGGAGCTCAATTTGTTCCTGTTTGTAAAAAATGCGGTAGATATGTTAAGTCGGATAAATCAATTTTCATTGATGAAGAAAACGGATTGAAAGATCAGCCGAACGCAACATGTACTAAATGCGGACGAACGAAAATGATTTTTGAAGGGTTTATTTAAACAATTTTTCAGAGGTTAAAATGACACAGACCGAAATTGTAGAAAAGCATTTATTGGAAAAAAGAGTTATAACAAGTTGGGAAGCGATACAACTTTACAACGTTACGCGGCTTAGTGAAATGATCCGCCTGCTAAGAAAAAAATATTTTATTATTTCTAATTGGAAACACTACAACAAAAAAAGATTTGTAGAATATAAAATGGAAGGTGCGAAATGACAATTCAAACAGCACAGGTTAATTTGAAATGTGATCGTTGTGGTGAACAGATTTCAAAAGGTTCACGGTTTGCATTAGTGCAAGGGGTACAGAAAGATTTATTTGGTATCCCCGCCGAGAACACCGCAAAAAAATATTTATGTATGTGCCTTTCGCACGTTTACAGTGAAGCTCAGGAAAGATTAAATACGCGATTTGTACAGCTTGATCTTTTTGCAGGTGTAAAATGAGTAAAGGGAATTATTCTGTACCTATTCGTTTAAGCGGTAACGCCGCCGAAAAAATAAACGTACTCTCTAATTTGTTGGAAGTATCAATTCAGGCAATTACAAACAAACTTGTTGATAGTGTTGTAGATGAGGCGATTATCAACACCACAAAATTTCTAAGTACGTTTGATGACAAAAACAAAAAAGCATTTTTAGAAATATTTAACGGAACGCTTGAACAGTTGAACAAAAAGAAAAAATAATGTATGTCGGCTTCGATTGAGCGGACGGCTTGTCCGTCCCGCTCCAATCGAGAGTTCGACAGCGCGCAAGCGCTGGAAGAACCAAGCCGACATTCGCCAGACGTTTGCGCG
>Ga0082335_1002063_pt1 | contig 38964 bp, 44 predicted proteins | sample Subgrocontami58m_FD_72375 | JGI IMG/M metagenome (GOLD analysis project Ga0082335, IMG submission 72375) | Subsurface groundwater microbial communities from S. Glens Falls, New York, USA - GMW37 contaminated, 5.8 m (SPADES assembly) (version 2) ...
ATCCCTTTTATCTGAAAGAAATGGAGTTCAGATTCAATTACAGAAATGAAAATTTATTTAAACTCTTGCTAGATATATGTGTAAGGAGGCGAGTTTAGTCCGAAAAACGGCTAATCACCTATTTTAAAATAACTATCAAAAATCTGTATTGTTAATATTATAATATCAAATTAGAGAATTTATCGATGGTAAGGGGAAGCCTAACAATAAATTAGCAATATTTTGACTATTTGTTTTATTTTCTCCTTCGGTGTTTACTTTGTTTTATTCAGAATATTTACTACTTTATTTTGCGGTAAACCCTAAGATATAAATTATCCTATACAAACATTAATAATAAATTTGTGTATGTCCTCTAATGGCTTCTAATAAAAAACCAGATGGCGATTAGTTGACAATGTCCTAATTTTTTCACGTTTCTATCACAAAACCCTTCAGATTTTTACTTCACACTAAAGACTTCAATTCGTAAGAATTGAATGTATTAGAGAACAAAGTTCTCTGAGTGTGGAATTTGTTTTGGTTTTGTGATTGCCGTGAAAAATCTCCAGCAAGATAATCTCAATTTAAAAATTGGAGATTTTTAACAAGCATAAATATGATTAAAGAAACTTTGTTTGGTAATAAAAGAGTTGTGATATTTTCTAATGCCCATAATATGAATCGTAGAAATAATTTCTTAAGAAATTCATATCCCCCCAACAAATCTTAAATACTTCCCCCTCTATAAAATAAATAACCTCCCAAATATTGAGGGATTAAAAAAATCAAAGCAAAAAAAAGAGATTACAAAAAAAAGATAGCAGTAGGACTTCTAACTGCTTTAGGGCTGTTCGGCGCAGAAAGAATCCTCAATTATGAAAATAACGAATATCAAAATTTAACCACACCTCTTACATTAGTATCAACAGCAAGACAAGAATCTCCAAGGATTTCAGAACAACGAAGAATAATAATCCCAGAGGAAAGCAAAAAAGAAGAGCAGCAACCTCAAAATAGAATATTGAGCCGCAGCTTCTCGCTTTATTACCCATTCGAACTCAACGACGCCCTGCCATCTCCTCCAATAACTAACCAAATAGACAACCCCTACGACTTTCTAAAAATAGACTCCTTAAGATATTTATTTGATTGGGAAAATATAGAATTAATTCACGACGTTGCAAAATTTGAAATATCCCAGCACAACTCTGCAAAAATGTCGTATGAAATAGAATTTGAAAAATGGAGAAGCCAAACAATTAATACCCTTGTATTCAGAAACCCGGCGGAATTAACAAGACAACTAAACAATTATCGGGATGAAGAAGGAAATCTAAAAAGATTAGTAAACGTCCAATCATCTTGTGCAAAATTCATAGGCCCGGTTTATTGCACTAAAGTTGCAGACCCCGCAGAAGATTTGGATTTGTATTGGTCTTATTACTATTATGTTAGGGCATCTAAAAATCTGCATAGGAGGATTGAAGGGGTGGTGGGGAATTAAGGTCTTCTTACTTCAGAAAGTTTCGCTCTAAGCCAATCATATTCAGCTTGATCATTTGATGTTAAAGGAGGATTAATAAACAAATTACTTGTTTCTCTTGGGTCCGCTCTAATATTATATAATTCATGCGAAGTCACTCCAAAATTGCTTCTTTCTATTAATTTATAAAGACTTCCTTCTCTTATAATTGCAGTTTCATAAGGGCCAATAAAGGGGTTTAAACCATTTCCAGGTGACCTTTCAGTTATAACATACTCTCTCTGTGAGGGAGCATTTGGGTTGCTAAAATATGGAAGCAGACTAACAGAATCTCTTCCAAATTGCGTAGAATCTATTTCTTTATTTGAAACCAAATCAAGTATGGTCCTAAAAATATCGCCAGACCAAACTAAAGAGTCACATACCCCTCCAGGAGCTATGCCCGGACCAATTACAAAAAAAGGAACGTGAATCCCTCCCTCATAATTAGTTAATTTTGCTCTACGAGGATCATTTGGTGGAAGAACAGCAGGCCTATGAGTTCCATTATCTCCTATAACCATTAAAAAGTCTTGTTGAGGATCTAAAAATGTAGCAAATCTCCCAATTTCATTGTCTAACGCCTCTGTTGCCGCCCTCATCCTTTCAGCTTCAGTCCCAGGATTCTGCAAAGAAATATTATAAGTATGAAGGTTTGATGGAGGAACGTGAAAAGGTTCATGAGCAGCATTAGGTGCTATCCAAAAGAGATGAGGCCTATTAGCAAATGCCTGTTTAGCAACAATTGCCGTATTAAAAATAAAAGTTGTAGCATATTGATTAACTTCTACTAAATTTCCATCAACATTCTGAATTGAAAGATCATAAGTGTCATTAAAAGAGGTTCCTATATTAGTCATATGTCCAACATGATGTTCAAATCCCATTTCTCTAAAGTGTGTGAGACCATAATTGTTTGCAATAGGATTCACTCCAATATCAGTTAGATGCTCCTTCCCCAAAAGAATAGGCACATAATTAGCAGAAGTAACTTGACTAATTGCTTCTGGAATAGTTATTCTACTTCCTGAAAGAGAAAAGCCATTACTCCCTGCATAATTAAGAGCAGTTAATATAGTATTAGGATATTCACCATAAGTTCTAAAACTATGTTCTCCAACCATCATACAACGCCTACTAGGAGAACATACGGGGTCTGTGCGGGCATTGGTAAATATGACTCCTGTAGAAGCAAGTCTGTCTAAATTGGGGGTTCTTGCAGAATTTGGGTCACCCATATAAGAAACATTATCGCATCCAACATCATCCATAATAACAAGATAAATGTTGGGGCTATTAACTCTTGTCTGCCCCTGCGCCACCGCCTCCTCAAGAGGCGCAACAACCATAGACGCTGCCAGTAAAGGCAAAGTTGCAACAGCTCTTTCCAAGGTTCTTCGTGCCTTACCACTAAAGTCCCTAAAACTTCTCATTAATATAATTAACAGAACTTGTATTTAAATTTAACTATTTTTTAATGATAATAGTTACTACCCTAAAAAAAAGGCAAAATGGCTGAAAAGTAGGATAAACTAATAAAAAGATGTCAATAATATCACAAAACCCTTCGGGTTTTAACTTCACACTAAAGTGTGGAGTTTGTTTTGGTTTTGTGATTGCCGTGAAAAATCTCCAACAATACAACTCCAATTTAAAAATTGGAGATTTTTAACAAGCATTAAAGAGATCCGAGATAACATATCCTAAAGGAAATATTTAAGAAACTAAAGATTATTTCTAATTAACAATAATACAAATTAAACTCTTTAATAATATGGATAACTGACTTGATAATGTTGCATATATTGTCAGTTATCCTTTAGAGAACTGAGTACTAAATGTCTCTTAATTAAGTCAGTTCTCTATATCTCTAAAAAACTAAATAAAAGTCAATAACCTTAATTAAATAAAAAATAAAAAGAAACAAACGGAGAATTATCTTCTTCTCCTTGGAGCGCTTTTTCTTGTAGTTGATTTAGCAGCTTTCTTTTTTCTGCCGCCTCGCGACATTTTTGCCTCGCAAACATTACCTTTGCCATCAACATAGTAAAGATAACCATGCTTCCTATCAACAACATTCTTAGCAATTATTTTTCCCATTCTACACCTCCTTTTATTTTATTATACTCTATAAAGAACATAAGATTATTTAAATCTTTCCAATTTACCGACGAAAAAATCAATAATTTCCTTATTCTCATCGTTAAAGGGAACTTCTATAAATTTCCTAAATTCTGTTTTTGGTTTAACCAACGACGTAAATGGCCTTACAATTTTAAAATCCAAAACTTTGTTTCTTGAATCAAACCAGATTATTAAAAAGGGAAAAAATACAAAAAGCGAATGAATTGGTATCAAAGTTTCTTTTTTAAATTCAAATAATAAATTTCTCGTGCCAGAAGATCTAAGCATTAACCCTAAAATCTTAGAAAAAAGCCCGGTTCTAAAAATCTTTAATTTAATCTTCTTGTCAAAAAACTCAAAATTAAAAGTTTCTCCTTTCATATTGTTAATTACGCCTTCTCGTTGATTTTATTTTTGACTTGTTAGTGTTCTCTGGCTCCAAGAATTTAGTAAAGTGATTTATCAAAGAAATAATAATCCCTAATAAAATAAAAGAAATACCCGCGGCAATTAAAATCATTTTATTGCTATTTAATAAAGAACTAATTTTATTAAATAAATTATCTGTTAATTCTTCTAATCTAAAGTTAATCCCCCCAGATCCATCTTCAAATTCAAATTCAGAATATTCCTCTATTTCAATATTAATTGTGTGATTTAAATATTTTTTAGCAAGCACATCTTTAAAGCTAGCAACTAATTTATAATTGCCAGATTTTATATTTCTGACTTCATAAGATGAAATATCAAAAATATCCTTCTGGTTTATTTCACGCGTTTCATTTGGCTGTAAAATAAATTGCAAACCTTCTTTAGAAAAAACTAAGCTATTATCGTTGTAATCATACAAAAAATATTTGGGGTCAATCACAAGAGCTAAGAAATTATTTTTATTTTTAATCTTAAAGATTATTAAATTATCTAAATTATTTTTGTTTAAAGATATCTTATAAACCCCTGATATTAAAGGATTTACTTCTTCTACTGCTATGCTCTGGCTAATATGGGAAATAGATCCGTCGTTGCCACTATCACTGCTGCCCGTTGAAGAATCGCCAACCCCTAATATTATACTCCTAGTGGAAGAATTACCCTGATTGTTTGCGCTGTCATTGGCTGTAACATTATAATAATAAGTGCCATAAAGCAATCCGCTAAAATTAATATATAACGGGGAAGTAATTGAGCTGCTTGAATTAATTACAGAACGAGCAGAATTATATAAAGAAATATTTATATTATTTAAAGTCCCTCTTTCACTCGCTGTAACATTGACTTCTATAAAATTTCTATTAATTGTAACACCATCATTTTGTGTAGGCGAAACATAAGTTATCGTGGGGGCTGTTAGGTCTAAGCTTAAAAAGTTTATGTGGACTGCTCCTAAATCATTAGATCCTATAAGAGAATCGTTGTCGTTACCAACTGCCCCAACAGCAATGTCTTGGATACCATCTAAATTTAAATCTCCTAAATTTGTAATAGAAATTCCATACTGATCTCCACTTGTAAGTAGAGGTCCATTTGAAATAGTATCATTTATCTCAACAGTAGACTTAACACTTCCATTTCTATTAAGAAGATTTATATGCAAAGTTCCTCTATTGCTCCCCCCGTTGCCATCATCATTCATAGCTCCTACAATAATATCTTGAATTCCATCCCCATCTAAATCCCCAATATTTGTAATAGATCTACCATATCTATCGTCATTTGCCAAAACAGGACCATTAGAAGTGGTTTCATTTATTTCAATAGTAGATTTAATGCTTCCATTTCTATACATAAAACTAATATAAACCGCCCCTCTATCTGTCCCAGAGCCATCGGTTCCGGTATCTCCAACTGCAATATCTTGAATACCATCTCCATCTAAATCTCCAAGATTTGTAATAGATCTGCCGTATATATCCCCATCTAAAAGAGAAGGACCATTGGGAGTAGTTGCATTTATTTCAACAGTAGATTTAATACTTCCATTTGTGTAAAGGAAACTAATGTGCACTGCACCGGTATTATTATTTCCAATTGCCCCAACTGCAATATCTTGAGCACCATCCAAATCCAAATCTCCAAGATTGACAACAGAGCTTCCATATCTGTCAGTGTTCTCTAAAACCGGACCATTAGGCGTAGTATCATTTATTTCAACAGTTCTATTAACACTGCCGCTAACATTAAGAAAATGTATATGCACAGCACCCCTGTTACTTTCACCATTGCCATCATCTAATGCTGCTCCAACGGCTATATCTTGAATTCCATCTCCATCCAAATCCCCTAAATTAGCCACTGCCCCCCCATAATTGTCGCTATTCGCAAGATTAGGTCCATTTGTTGTTGAGCTATTTATTTTAACATAAGATTTTAATGTTCCATTTTTGTACATAAAATTAATAAATAAAGCCCCCCTATTAGTTCCCCCTTCATCTTTCCCTTCTGCTCCGACAACGATGTCCTGAATCCCATCTCCATCTAAATCCCCAATGTTTGCAACAGAAGACCCATATTCATCATTAGCCAAAAGTGTAAGACCATCTAAAGTTGTATGATTTATCTCCACACTGCTATTAACGCTAGCATCAGAAATAATATTCCTCGGCAAAACAAGAACATTTTGAGTATAAGTAAAGTTGTTTCCAGTAGAATTATAAATTGTTGCATTAAAATAATAAACACCCTTGCTTAAATTAGTAAAGTTAGTAAAAAATGGCGAAGAAGAACTGTTAGAATAATTTATTAAACCTCTTGAAGAATTATATAAATATAAAGTCATATTAACAAAATCAAGTGCATTTGTCGTGACATTAACTAAAAGGTCATTTGAGGTTATTAAAATATCTCCGCTTTTGGGAGTGGGATTTACAAAATTAATGCTGAAGGATTCAATAACTGTAAGATTATTACTGCAAACTCCTGTTCCGTCTTGAGTAAGATCATTAGGAACAACGCAGGTCTGCCAATTCTGATTCTTCTTCGTCTCCTGCCTGACCAAAGTCTTCCAATATTTAGTCTGTAAAGTGTCGTTGTAAATTGAGGAAATCTGCTCTGGAGTTAATGTTCTGTTTACAATGAGAATCTCGTCGAGAATTCCAGGAAGATATGTACCTGAAAAAGTAAGACCATCAACTCCAATAGACAGATTAGCTGCAATATTCCCAACATCAATATTGCTCCCGGTTGCATTAACCTCAAAACTACCATTGAAATACGCTCTGATATCGTCGTTGCTGTTATTAAATGTAAATGCAACCTGCGCCCAAGGCCCGACACTTAATGTTGAATTAGTGCTTAAAGCTTTATTATCTGTCCCGTCGCCAACAAACATTCTAATTTTATTTGTAGCAGCAACAAAACGAACATGATAGCCGGCTCCGGTAACAGAAGTGACTTGTTTCGCAAGAATATACCTGTCAGCAGCAGGATCACTTGTAAGATTAATCCAAAACAAAATGCTGAAATCCCCGCGAAGGTCCAAGCTCTTGCTGCTCCCTGCATCTATATAATCATCTGCCCCATCAAAAGAATATGCGCCCCCCTTAATTCCCTGCGCAGTCCAGTTTATTTGCGTCCAATTAGCAGTCAAAGACTGCGTAAAGTTAACTAAGCTCCCATTATTTCCCCAGCTTGAATAATCTCTAATAAGATAATATATAGAATTATTATTATAAAAAGACTGGTTGCTATAATTAACATCAAACGGCATATTCAAAACCGCAATAGACTCAAACCCTGTGCCATTCCAGAGGCGCCAGTCTGTTGAATTATAAACAGTATCCCCATCCGAATCCGTAGCATCAAAATCAACACTCAAATTCTCCGTCGTGAGATTAGTTCCTTTAGTCGCATTCAACACAACATTAGAAACCGAAGGAGCATAATTAAAGTCAATAATTGTCAAATTGCGGCTGCATTCTGTTTTTCCGTCGTCAATCAAATCATTAGGAGTCACACACGCCTGCCAAATATCATTCAAAGTCGTTCTGTCAGAATGCAAGCCAGTAGAAGTTTTATTAAACGCAAACCACTTTATTTCGTCAATAGTTAAAATATTCCTGGAAACATAAACATCGTCAATGCTTCCCCAAAAGTTGTTTCCTCCATTGCTCGTTCTCTCCCCTAATGTAATTTGAAAAGTATTATTTCCTACATTAAAGTCTTGAGTCGCTTGGGCATCTAAAACTCCATTTACATAAAGTTTGTAATTGTTTGTCCCGCCATTTCGGTCATAGGTGCAGGTAATATGATACCACTGGTCTTTCACCCAATCTGCTTTTGCTGATTGCACATTTTTATTTGAATTATCCAGCCAATTTTCGCAGGTAATCTTTTTACTAGTATTCCCAAATTGTATTCCATAACCAACCCTTTTAGTAGAAACAGAATTTTCCTTGCTCAAAATATAAGGAAACGTGCTCTTCTGCCCCATATGCGCAAATTTAATCCAAGCCATTAGTGTAAGGTTCCCTGTAACATTAACTGACCAATGGTCATCAACAACAACCCTATCATTAACCCCATCAAAATCATAGCACCCCCCAATTGCACAGGCAGTGGAATTATAAATAGGAACCTCCGTTGAACCGCCAGCCCCCAAAGTCCCATTATTCATCCAAGTAGAATAATCTCTGATTAAATCAGTCGTCGTCGCACTATCATTGCTGTCAAGAGGCATATTCAGCACAAAAAGAGAATCAAACTGCGTTACATTCCATAATCGCCAGTCTGTAACATTATAGACTACATTTCCATTAACATCAGAATTATTATAAGTCAAAGTAAGATTTTCAGTTGTTTCATTATTTCTCGTAGTTGATTGCAAAGTAACATTAGAAACAGCAGGAGCAGTGTTTGGGTCAATAATATGGTCAAATTCCAGAAATGCAGAAGTATCATTATCCCAATTAACAACCTTCAGATCAAAAGTATTATAACTTCCGACTAAGTTGCTAAGAACTACGGAGTAATACTGCGTTGCATTAAGCAAAGGAAATTCAGCAATTTTATTTGAAGAGTTTTCATAATAAACCCAGACAGAAGTGCTCTTCCCTGCGCTGTTATTCGGGTAAAGAGTGATATCATTTATTGACGTCAAATTCTTCTCAAAAGTGACTCTAACATAATGGCTGTGGTTTATCCTCTCACTCCAAACATCATCCAGCGTCTTAACTTGCTCATAAATATTTGAGATGAAGGAATAATTTTCATTCAAATGCGTTGCGTTTGTTATATTTATTTGCCCATAACCAGGGTCTCCAGGAGCGATGGTAATATTGTACAGCTGTCCCGGAATCATTCCGTTAAGGATTTCAAACCATTCGCCGTTAGTGCAAGTTTGCGAAGCAAAGTTCCAGCTCGGGCATTTATACAATGAGTCAGAAGTCGCATTAAAAGTTACAGTAGCATTATTAAAATTAGCAATAATAGTATTAACTGCAAATCCATTATCAAAGTTAGAAAAATTCCCTAATTCATCAAGGTCCAAAATCCTTCCAGTAATATCGTCGGTTAAATTATAATCATCAAAAATTATTTCACTAATACTTTGATTTAACGGCTTTAATTTTATCTTGTATTTTTTGCCCCTCTCAATTCTTGGATAATGATAATTGCTGGTGGAATTATATCTGTATTCATAAGAATCTTTGTCATAAAATTCTACCGTTGCATTTACTAAATTACTGCTTGAGTTTAGAATAGTCGCGTTGACACTCGCGTTAACCAAATCAATAGTAAATGTCGTGCTTGTAGTGTAATTTTTATTCCCTATTGTGTCATTCGCATAAAAATTAACATTATAAAACCCACTTCCAATACTTGTGTTGATATGTCCAAAGTTAGTGTTATTATGTTTTGTTAGGGTTGCATTATTTAATCCACTATCTAAAGAATAAATTATTGTATCTCCATTTTCATTCAATGTAGCATTAAAGTTTATTAAAGAAGTATTATAAGTTTGGTTTAATGGACTTACAATCGTAACTAAAGGAGCCGTCGTATCCGAGTTATAAACCAAAGTAAAGTTGGTATTATTAAACGCGCTATTCGGCGCAGAAGCATTATCAAATACCAAAAAGTTCCAATAGAAAGTCCCCGAATAATTCAAATTATAAGATATATTTATCATCCTGCTTGAATTTCCAACCCCTGTAAAGTTAGTTCCAATAAGATTATTAGTTGAATTCCAAACATAAAGTGTTGCGTTGCTGGCATTTACATTATCTAATATATGCGCCGCAAAATAATTGTTGCTGTTTCCAGTGGTAGAGCCATTAGGGGGTGAAAGAAGCGAAATATTTGGTGCAAGTGTATCCAAAATATTATAACTAATAGTAAAATTAGAGTTGTTAAATGCCTGGTTTGGAGGGGCGGATTTATTATCCACTGCTAAAAAGTTCCAGTAATAAGCTCCTGTTCCATTCAGACCGATATTATGGGTAATATTCTTAAAAATAGTTTTGTTCCCTAAACCTGTAAAGTTCATAGCTACTAATTTATTGGTTGAGTTATAAAGATAAAAAGTGGCATTTGATACATTAACGTCATCAACGAACAAAGCCCCAAACCAAGTAATACCTGTAGGGGTAACTGAATTGTTGGATGGATTTATTAAAGTCACATTAGGAGCAGAAGTGTCTGGAGGCCCGCCAGCCGCAGGAGCAGTATAAGCTATCTTCGCCTCCATCAAATCAACCATAAGATCCCTCGCATTTCCCCCTCTTGTCCTAACCATAAATAAAACTTTTTTGTCTAAACCATGAACAAGACCTGTACCATTTGCAGTTATATTATAATTAAGTGTTACATTAACTCCTGCAGCGCTCGGAGTTTTCTCAGAAGTAAAAGACACCCATTTTGCCGAAGTAAAATTATAAAAAGAAATATTTATTGGCTCTGTACCCCCAACAGTTGTAGCTGTTGTAGTCAAATTTATTGATTCAATTGTTACAAATTCCGGAATAGAAACATTCCACACAAAATATGCATCAAGACTTCCAGAGCCTTCATCTTCAAGACATCCTATGCTATTGGTGGAGTTCAAATTCGCTGCACAGCCCGCAGATACAGTTGCCCCTGTAGAAAATGTATAAGCAGTAGTCTCGCTTATTGCCCCGCTCCATACAACGCCATTTTCACCAGAACCAGGTTGAGAACTTGGGTCAATAATGTGCTCAAATTCAACACTCCCTCCAACGACAAGCAAATCAAAAACCCCCTGCTCTCCAACCAAGTCAGTCAAATAAACTTTGTTGTATTCATTCTCAATAATATTAGCAAACTGCACAATTGTTTCATTTTTGTTAATTCCATAAACATCAATTAAAACATCAGATATGTTCGTTCCATTTACCGCCTTAAGATAAATAGTAATATCATTCTCCGAAGTCAAATTCCTCTCAAATACAACGCGAACATAGTCCCCGTCAGGAATCGTCTCGCTCCAATTTCCGTCAAGCTCCTTAACATCGTCGTAAATATCAGAGATAAATGTCCTGTTTGAATCCAAATGCTCTGCTCGCGTTATAACAATTATATTAAATGTTTGGTTGCTCAACATTGGAGCTACCCATGATACATAATCATAAATCCCGTTTAAGTCGGTATCGTTAATTTCATAAATATCCAAAAAAGTATCATTCTCAACCCAATAAATCTTTATCTTATCTCCACTTGTAATCTCCAAATCTTTGTTCAAATCAGTGAAAACCAAAACATCTTCATAATGCACATCATCAGGTCCTACAACCTTAACTTCTTTTCCATTTTCCAGCACAGTTTCCTCAACATAAGGCGCAGGTGTTTCATAAGATACTTCAACTTCCTGCACATTTTCAACTTCAACAACAGAAACATCATCGCTGTCTTCTTCAACAACTACAAAACCCATAATACTCAAGAATTTTTTAAAAAAAGAAACAAAAAAATTATCCCTGCCTTCAGCTCCATAAATAACATTCCCATTTATATCAATAGTAATTTCATTATTTTCAGGCGCTTCTTCTGCAGCAATTTCAGATTCAATTTCTTCTTCAGTTCCATCCTCCGTTTCAGAAACCTCTCCGCCAACATCCTCCTCCGAAGCCAAATCTCCCCCATCAGCAGATGTTTCCTCTCCAACTCCCTCAATTACCTCTTCAGATTCATTTATCAACTCTTCTTCACTTTCATTCTCACCAACTTCAAAACCTGCACTTTCATTATCATCCAATTCATCAGTAAAATTAGTCTCAATTTCTATAGTAACATTTCCATCAGTCAAGTTAGATTCTTTCATAGTTTTATTATTCTCTTTATCCTTAATTTTAAGTTTATCCTCTGTTTCATTTTTGCTCTTCAATGATTTAGTTTCATTAACAAAAACATTAACCGCGCTCGCAGGAATTTCAATAGTAACATTAGCCGTATCAGACAGCTGAACTTTTTTAGCCCATTTAACCGGCTTCCCTATAACTGCAGTATATTGAACTTTAGTTACATTAACTTCTATTTGCTTAACATCTGCATCAACATCAGAATCAAAGATAACCCCATCAGTTTCAATCAAATCAGTTTCATTATCTTCAAGCCTAAAATTCCCCGCGTCTGTATCAATAATTTCTCCTTCAGTATTATCAATAATTTCAGCAGAATCATTCAAGCCATCGCCTCCAATAATCTCCTCAACAATGCCTCCTTCAGAGATAGTTTCATTATCTCCAATATTTTCAGAAATAACTTTCCCAATAAACTTATAAGGTTCAGGAAAAACAAAATAAAAACCAATTATCAAAATCAAAAAAACAGAAGCCAGCATCAAATAATTAAAATGCCTAAATCCATTTTCTCTTTTAATCTTTGGCGGTTCACTTCCCAAATAAGTTGTTACAATTTTCCCATCAACCCTTTTTGTTTCATAATAATATGGTCCAAATCTTTTCCCGTCTTTATAAGTATATTTTTTATGCACCATCTCTTTTTATTTAAAGTTCTCTTACACCTGAAAACCTCTTTTTATCCTGATAAAAATAGCAAAAATAAGTTTATAAGTATTGCTATGAAAAAAACAAGCAAAAAATTAGTTCTCTTACACTAAAAAATCAGAGCTTCGCTTCAACGAAACAAATTTATCATGCAGCCATTCAACATTTCTATCGCAGACATAATCATGCTGTCTAAATCCGCCCCCAAATGTTTTAGGGATGTGCAATAATTCATGAATAATTGTCTTATCCTGCTCTGTCCTTGAAAGTTTGTCAAACTTTTCCAAAAATTCAATAGCATAAAACCCCTTAACATTCATTGCCTTCTGCATCAGTTTTCCGATTGTATGACAACGAGCAATAACTCTTTTAGTACTGCTTCCATAACTCCGCAGACATTCAATTCTATCAAGCTTAACATGATTCATCCCAAGAGTTCTCGCTATCTCATCAGTTCTCTTTTTCAAATCAAAAGCAATTTCATATTTCATATTTCACCTCATTATAGCACTCCAATTTAGTCTTTCGGTTTTTTATTGGAGTGCTATTAGGGAACCAACACCGAAAGATTTAGTTGGTTCACTATAACTAATTAACTAAAAACACCTTAGTCTCCCCCAAATCCCTCCGCAGCTCAATTCTATTTTCAGGAGTCCCCAATTTTCGCGAAAGCAAAGCAATCAATTCAGCAAAAGAGTCTTCCTCATCCTTCTTAGAATGCAGATAAATCAAATACCTGTTGTTCCCAAAACTCTCAACCAACTGCTTCCCGCATCCATATTTTACTTTAACTGTAACATCCATAAATAATGAAATTAATTTAACTTTATAAAATTATATACTCTTAATCTCAACAATCTTCTTCCTGCTTGAAGGATTTTTTATCTTAATATTCCTAAAATCCACTCCAAGCTCTCTGGCCAAAATTCTCACAACTGCAATATTCGCCCTGCCATTACGAGCCGGCTCTGTAACATAAATAACATATTCATTCTCTTCAACTTTCTCAATCTTGTCGTCAAAAGAATTTGGTTTAACCTTGACTTTTATTATCATTAAAATAACTATCTGCCTTTCTTTTTAACTTCTTGCATTTTATTCCTAAATTCGCTCAAAGCAGTTTCTAAATCTTCACTAACATATTTATGAGCAATAAAGTATCCTCTTCTTTTCAAGAAGTTTTGCTCATCAGAAGCATAACTAAAATAAACCGTACCAGTAGACTCATAACTCGAAATCAAAAACTCATAAGAAACAACCCAATTAACTAAATCATCAGAATAACGAGGCCAAAACCTTTTGCTTCTCCTCAAATATCCATCATCTTCCCTAAAACTCCCATCGTCATTTCTCGTTAAAAGGGGTTCAACTATTTCATTCAGTCTTCTTGTTATTTCATCTATGTTAACCATCTCTTTCAACAAAAAAATGAATTTATAAATCTTTCTATTATGACTACTAATAAATAATTACATCAACGAATCAAAATCTCCAACCCATCCCCTTGCTTCAAAACATAATCCTTCCCCACTCCCTTCTTCGTCCTGACATCAACCGCCTTGACAAAATTATTCCCAATATCTGTATGCAATTTGTAAGCAAAATCAAGTGCAGTAGAACCAGGAGGCATCAAAAAACAATCAGGCAAAACATTTCCCTTGCTGTCTTCTAGTTTGGAGCCAGCAGGATAAACAGCGACGTATTTCAAAATTTCAAAAACAACCCTATTTAAAACCGCCTGCACACCAGTCCCATCAGCAAAAACATCAAGAACTTTTTTCTTTATCTCTCCAATAGCTTCTTCCTGCTTGTCGCTCAACTCCTTTAAAATTTTAAAATTCTTATCACCCGGAACATATTCTATCAATCCGGCTTTGTCCGCCTGTCGCAACGCAAGTTCAGAATCGGCAGAACATGGAACAATGTTTAAATCAGAAAAATCCTTTTTTAATTTATTATAATTTTCTTTCCCTTTCTCCATGTCAACTTTATTCGCCGCAATAATCATTGGCTTTGTGTAAGTCCTCAAAGCCCTCGCAAATTTCATCAATTCATTATCTGTCCAAGTGCCTGCTTTGCTGGTATCCAAATTCTCTCTATGCACAACATCCTTAACATCTTCTTCCTTAACTTTCAATCCTGAAAATTGTTTTGCAATTGCTTTCGCGAAGTCACTTTTCTGCACAATAATATTCCTAGTGAAAACTCTCCAAACTTTTTTCAAAATCCCTAAATACCACAAGTCCAATTCTCTTTCAATAAATTTAATATCCTCCCCTGGATAATAATTTTCAGTCGCCTTCCCCTCGGCATCAGTCTCTCCCGAAACATCAACAACATGAATAAATGCATCAACACCTGTCAAATCATCTAAAAACTGGTTTCCCAACCCCTTGCCTTCAGAAGCCCCCTCAACAAGCCCAGCGACGTCAAACATTTCAACAGGCACAAACCTCCACCCATTTTTAACATATCCTTCTCTGGGATTACTAACTTTACCAAATTCAACAGCTAAATCCTTAATTTTAACATATCCAATCCCATGATTGTGTTTTATCGTCGCAAAAGGATAATTAGCAATAAGAACATCCATCAATGTCGCTGCTTTAAAAAATGTTGATTTCCCTACATTTGGCTTTCCTACAAGTCCGATTATCATACAAATATCAAAAGAGCTGGTTTTAAAAAGATAGCGGCTCTATGAAAATCATGGGGTCGTGGGGTAACCTAGTTAGCCTTCCACCTTCGGGGGGTGGCGATCCGGGTGCGAATCCCGGCGATCCCATTTTGTATTTTATAATTCTAATTCAATAACTCTAAAAAAATGAGCCTGCTGGGATTTGAACCCAGGACTTCCGGCTCTCTTAGACTTCTCCAAAAGAGCATCACTCTAGCGAGTAAAGGTCGTATAAGACCGGCGCTCTAACCGGGCTGAGCTACAGGCTCATTCCATAAATCAAAAAGAAAATCCTATTTAAACTTATTTAAGATATTAAATGAACCTAAAAAGTAGACTACTATAAATCCCAAGTCATTTCTTGTTATAGATAATGCCCTTAATTGTAACGCTTATTTGGGAATTATCTATCACGGGAATTCTGAACAAAAGCGTGCTATAATTATCAGAATTCACGATATCGAAAATAAAAATAGCAAATCAGTTATTGTATACATATTCAGTTATTCAGTTTTTCAGTTCGTTTCATTAATTTACCTTAACACATATTTAGAATAACAAAAGCGCACAAGACTAACTTATGCTATCAACAAAACTACTTCCTGCAAATAACCAAAGCATACCCCTTGTCTTCATCCGTCGCCAAAAAAACGTCGGAAAAATACATCTTGCAGAACTTGTCAAATTCCTCTTCATAGTATTTGTATAAAACAGCAACAAGAATCTCATCCCCGCTGCTAAAATCAATCGTCCTGCCAAAACGTTTTATCGTCTTGTTTTTGTTTATTCTATAAAACATTTCAATCCTTGAATTTCCAAATCTCACATTATATTCTACATCCTCTTCAGATAACCCTAATCCTTTAATCAGTTGAATAAACCACTTGTTAAATATTCCGTGTTTGTATTTTTTCAAGTCCACAAGTCGCTTCCCTGCTCTAATCCCGTTGCCTATAATCAAAACATCGTCCTTAGACATATCTTTGCTTAACTCAAACAAATATTCATTAATTTGGTAGCTTCCAAGAACAGTTCCCAGTATTAAAATTACATTCCTCTTAAACTCCCCGTTCTTCAAATCACTTTCTAAATTTCTTAAAGTTCTGCCATCGCCGTCGGAGATTATAGGGTTGTACTCAACAATATTATCATGTTTGCAATTTTTTATATTGCTGACAGCCAAATCAACCAAATAAGAATTAACATTAACAGGGCAGTATCTTATCTTATTATTTTTTCCTATAGCTTTAATAAACTCGCATGCCTTTTTGCCGTCGGAGCAATAAATATCAATCAAGTTAAACGGCTCGTTGCCTAAACTCTCCTTAATCTTTTTTGCATTTGCCTTTATCAAATTAGCTTCCCTTTCAGCAATTTCCTTTTTATATCTGGGCATCTTCTTAAGCTCAAGAAAAGCCCTTGCCTGCTCATCTGTCAAATATAAAAACTTTCTTTGTGCAACATCCCAGCTTCTCCATCCGTTGCCTTTATCAATCTTAGCATAGCCATTCTTAACAAATTCTTTAAAGATTAATTCATTTATTTCGTCTTCACTCATATAAAAACCTTGATGTCTTAGTTTTTATGTTTTACTATTGCCCATTAGTCCTATTATAATGACAGATAAAATTAAGAGACTAAAGAGGGCAAGGTAATCTTTAAAAGCTCATTTTTGCTTAAGTTTTTAATTGCCTTTGTAGTCTAGAGGCCAAGGACGCGGCCCTTTCGCGGCCGAAACCCGGGTTCGAATCCCGGCAAGGGCATTTTTCTATTTTAAGAATAGAAAAGTATAAAATCCATGCAATTATCAACTCTTATTAACAAAGCATTTTTAACATTCAACCTCTTCTCCATTAAATGGAAATAACCAATGTTAAAAAATTTCTTGAGGAGCTAAATCAAGATAAGATTACGTTTGACTCACATTTTTATAAAAGAACAAATGAGCGGCCAATAACTGAAAGCATGGCGAGGAGTTTTCTCTCCGAGATCAACAAATTAGAAAGAGTTGAGCAAGGGAAAGGAGAAAGATTTAAACTTTGGTTTAAAATGAGCCGAAAATATTCATTGGTTTTGATAGCCGAAATCAATGAGACTGCAAAGGTTTTAAAAGTTATAAGCTCTTGGAATACCGATAGAAAATGGCAAGACAAATTAAAACAATAAACTACGATGTAGAAAACGATATTCTTTCCATGTCTGATGGTGAAAAGGTAAAAGCCTCGTTGGATATTGGAGATTTTATCTTAGACGTCAGCCATGGCAATCTTATTTGTGGTATTGAAATCATGAATGCAAGCGAGAACTTAGGTATCTCAAAAGATGTTTTAAAGAGCATTCAAAACATGAAGATGTCAGTTACCTATGAAGCCAACCACGTGTATGTTTTACTTATGATCGTTTTCAAGAAAGATAATAAGGAAGTCAACATTACTATTCCAGTAACTATTGGCTTAGGTCATAAAGAGTCAAAGAAAGAGGTTTTGGTATATAATTAATCGCCCTCACAAATAATACTACAAAAAAATCAACCCCCTAAAAAACTTCTCTCCCACTTCCTAACCGCCCCCTCATCAATCTCAACTTTCAACTCCCTTCTCTTTCCCTCTCGGGATTTATACAAAGCCCCCAAAACAATCCCAAAAAACATTCCTGACAAATGCGCAATATTCGCAACATTCCTCGGCATAAAAATTCCAATAACATCTCCAACAGCCCATAAAATCCCTGCAATAAAAATCGGCATCGGCAAACCAAATGCCCAAACCATCTGTCCCGGCCTGACAAAAATCAATGCACCGATAACTCCAAAAATCGCGCCAGAAGCTCCAAGAGAGGATTCATAAAAATTAACCGAAATAATATTCGCTAAAATTCCCGTCGCAAAAAACAAAACCAAAAAATTCCTGCTTCCAATTAATCTCTCCAAAATGCTCCCAAACAAAACCAGCGCAAACAAATTGTAAAACAAATGAACAGCCCCGCCGTGTAAAAATATCGCAGTGAAAAATCTCCAAACCTCAACAAAAGACCTATGATTTAAAACAAAAAGTTCTGTAAAACCATTAAAAAACCGCTGCAATAAAAATACAATTATAATTATTCCGGATAATTTGATTGCGTAAAATCTGAATTTAGTCATTAAAGACAATAACAACTAAGATATTAAAGTTTAACTAAAAAATTAATTCAAGGCATAACAATTCTTTCTTCCAAAGAAATTACCGCCTCATAATGTTGCCTCAATTTATTATATAACCTCTTACTACTTCCTTTACGACTATCTATTTTTCTTTTTATATTACTCAATGTTCTTTTCGGTTGTTTATTAAAAGAGGGCCCATAACCAATTTTTAACAAGCGAAGAAAACGCTCACTTAAATGAGGATTAATTTGCACTTCTTCAAGTTCATCTATAACCTCATTCAACCTCTTAACAGCGTGTTCCTCATCGTCGTCAAATTCAAAATCTCCCATATACTTCCTTAATCGCGGAAGTCGCCCTTCAGGAATAGAAGCAAGAACTTCCGCAATGCTCGCATCAACCAAAGGGCTTAATTCAGATAGACTATCAAATCTGCCGTCGTAAACATCCATAAGTATGCTTTCTAATTCTAAGCGATGTTCTCCAAAAGAACCAATCAAAGCCGTAATCTTAGCAGCCAAAGGATTTTGCCTGATAAACTCAGCATATTTTTGTGCTGTGTGGATGAGATTTCTATTTATTCTCGCAAATGGGAATTTATCTGACCACCCCTCACGCAGGCCTTTATGATACCAAGAGCGTTCAGTTTTATTTTTACTTTTATGGAGACTTACAGGGCTGCGCTCATCATACCCTCTTTCTAATCCATGAGCTTTCCATTCTTCAAATGATTTAAAAATGTTTTCCACATGTTTCCTTGTAAATGAAAATTTGTCTATCCAGTGTTCATTAATGCCCTTAGTATACCATGAACGTTCAGTTTTGTCTTTGCTTCTCTGAATACTTGTAGGGTTGCGCTCATCATACCCTCTTTCTAATCCATAAGCTTTCCATTCTTCAAATGATTTAAAAATGTTTTCTATATACCTCCTTTTAAATGGGAATTTATCTGACCACCCCTCACGCAGGCCTTTATGATACCAAGAGCGTTCAGTTTTATTTTTACTTTCTTTAAAACTTGCGGGATTACGTTTATCATAACCACATCCTAATCCATGGGCTTTCCATTCTTCAAAGGAACCAAAAAGTAAGGTCATTCTCGCAAATAGAAATTTATTCAACCATCCTTCATAAACGCCTTTAGTATGCCATGAACGTTCAGTTTTATCTTTACTTTTATGGAGACTTACAGGGTTGCGCTCATCATACCCTCTTTCTAATCCATAAGCTTTCCATTCTTCAAAAGAGCCAAAAAACCCTTTCAGTCTTCTAAATAAGAATTTATCTGTCCATCCTTCACGATAACCCTTAAAATACCAAGAGCGTTCAGTTTTATTCTTGCTCTTCTCCAAACTTTTAGGATTACGTTCCTCATACCTCTCTTTAACTCCATAATCCTTCCATTCTTCAAAACTTCCCCAATATATTCTTTCTGTCATCTTTCATTTGTTCCTGAGATTATTTATTCTTTCCCATCCAAAAAAGGCTTCAAATGCCTTGAACGTACAAGACTAAGTTGCTTTAAGTCTTCCCAATCTTCAAGAGTTAACTTAAATGGTTGCTCCAATAAATAAGTTGTTTGTCTTCTTTTATTCTCTATCATTTCTTCCAAACCTTGATCTAATGTAGGCGCACCATTAGATAAAACTGTTTTAATAATGTGCGCACGAACAACATCTTTCTGCACCTCGCCAAAACGCCATGATCTTCTGTTCCTCTGATCAAATTCAGAAGGAGTGTAAGGTAAACCAAGATGAACAACATCTGTAGCCGCAGTTAAATCAACGCCTTCATTCATTACAGTAGTTGTAATCATCAATCTCGTCTTAGGATCTGTCTGAAACCTCTTCCTCAAAAATTCTCTTTTTCGTATACCTGTACTTATCGCTTCATAACCCTCAACCTCTCTGCTGTAATCTTCTCCGTCTATAATCACGGGAGAATATGCGTCCCAACGGGCAGCAATATTATCTGTAACTCCTTCTCTAAATCTGCTAAATATCAAAGCCTTACCATTCTTTCTTGATATGTCGCGCAATAAGCTATCAATTCGTTCATACGTACACGATTGCATAAACTTCTGTCTTCTTGCTAATGAATCAGGTAAGTAGCTTGGCTCAACAAGACAGGGGTCCAACATTGCTTTTTGTAACTGAACCAACTTAACACCTCTATAACGATAAGGAAAAGAAGCTTCCAAAATTGCCTGATAAACTCTTTCGTGATCCCCTATCAGTTCTACTTCAACAACGTCTTGCTCCAATTCAGGAACATGCATCCCCAAATAATCTTTAACGCTTCTCCTCAACATTTTCTCGCCCAACAAATTCTTAACAACTTCAGGATTGCGCTTAAATGTTCTAAAAAAGGCACTAACTAATTTTGAAGGATCAGTAGAATCAATTGGGAATTTTTCAGCGTCCAACAAATGCATAAGCATGTAAATATCTGAAACTCTATTCGGCATTGGTGTTCCAGTCAAGGACATCAAATAATTCATATTTCCGAATAAATGTTGCACAGCCATTGTTCGCAAAGCTTCTGGATTCTTTGCATTATGACCTTCATCAATAATACCATACTCAAAATCAATCCTTGCAATTTTTGCCAGAGCAGATCTATCTGTACCTAAACGAGACAGGGTATAATAATCTAAAATAACAAAGTCTGCGTCTCTTGCGTCGGCTAATTGTCTCTGAAAATCCTGCAAAGTTAAATGAACTATCTTTGAATCTTCTCCATATTGATACCATCGAGGAATCTCACTTCTCCAAGTATCAACAACGCTCAAAGGACAAGTAACTAAAGCTCCAATAGCATACTTATTTTTATAATTCTGCAATTCAATTGCGGTCTTTCCAACTATTCCCTCAATAGTCTTTCCAAGTCCCATCTCGTCTGCAACCAAAATCCTTTTCTTATCAAGCAATTCTTTAACTGCTTCAACCTGATACATACGTAGCTTTCTTGCCATCCTACCTCATCCGATAACAAAATAGTCATCTAATAAGAGTATTAAAATATTTATATTTTAATTTGTTTTGCCAAAATAAAACCAAAAACATTATAAACCCTCTCCAATTCAAGAATTCATGGAAAACACATGGAGGTTTCCCCATTTTTGCACAGCCGAATAAAGCCGGCGATTTTCTTAGTTATAACCTTAATATTAATAAGTTTTTTATACCCGTCAATTCTCAATTAAATATGGCGGTTGTAGTTCAATGGTTAGAACGTGCGACTGTGGCTCGCAAAAAGAGGGTTCGATTCCCTCCTTCCGCTTATTTGAAGCGAACCCTCGTAGAGGGAGCGATTGCTCTAACTCGCGAGAGTTGGAGCTTCCGCGGACAGAATGTCTGCGAGAACCCTCCTTCCGCTTATTCAAAAGTCAAGAGATAAAATGAAAAACAAAACAATATACCTCAATAAATTAAAGAGTTATACTTGGGTAATCGGATTAGCATTATCTATATTAATTACTTTAATATCAACAAATATTTTAACTGCAAAAACAATAATAACCTTAAGGAAGGCAACAATAAAATGATATACGAACCCGAAACCGTAAAAGGATTCCAGGATTTTCTCCCCCCAGAATCCCAAAAAAGAAAAGCAATAAAAGAAATAATAGAAAAATTATTCGCGCTCTACGGCTTCCTTCCAATTGAGACTCCGGCGATAGAATTTGAAGAGCTGATGCGCTCCGACGCTGTTTCAGAAGAAGAGGACGAAGCAGTTTCAGATAGATTTAGATTAAGGGACAGAGGAAACAGAAATCTCGGACTAAGATATGAATTCACTTTTCAATTAAAAAGATTATTTAAACAAAATCCAAACATAAAACTGCCATTCAAAAGATACCAAATCGGCTCTGTATTTAGAGACGAGCCCACGTCGTCAAACCGCTTTAGAGAATTCACGCAATGCGACGCAGACATAATAGGCGACCAGTCAATAGAAGCAGACGCAGAATGCCTTTCACTATTTTCAGAAATCCTAAAAGAATTAAAAATAAATCCTGAAATAGAAATAAACAGCAGAAAATTAATCAACGCAATTCTTGACAGCGTGCAAATACAAAACAAGTTGCAGGTAATGCGGGAATTAGACAAACTTGAAAAATTCGGCGAGGACACAATCAAAGGCAGTTTAAGAAAATATGCCGACGCAAATCAGATATTAACTCTATTCAAACTACTGGAAAAATCATTAGACTTTTTTGAAAAAAACTTATTTGACGGCTCTGAAGATCTCAAAAAATTGCAGCAACTATCCAAGGTTTACAATTTTGAAGTAAAGTTTAATCCAAGAATGATTAGAGGATTATCCTACTACACCGGAAATATCTTTGAAATAAAAGTCGCAGGAACAAAAGAAAGCGTAGCTGCAGGCGGAAGATACGACAAAACCGTCGGCAAATACCTAAACAAAGAAATACCTGCAGTAGGAATTTCATTCGGCTTGGAAAGATTAGCAAAGCTCGCAAAAGTAGAAATAGAAAAAACAAAAGTAGTTGTAATCTCAATCAATCAGGACAAAGAAGCAATAAAGTTGGCGCAAAAGTTAAGAAAAAACGATATCTCGTCAGAAATATTATTCGGCAAATTAGGAAAATCGTTGGAATACGCAAATTCAACGCAGGCCGAATATGTTATTTTCGTCGGAAAAGAAGAATTAGAAAAAAACAAATTCAAATTAAGAAACATGTCGTCGGGAGAGGAAAAACTTCTGGCAGAAAAACAGCTTATTTCTAAGCTGGGTAAATAATTCCAAGATCTTCTAAAATTCTTATATTTTCAAGGTAAGCCCCATTATCAATTCCTCCGCAGGATAAAAGCATTCTATCAGGGCTATATCTATTTGCCGTAAATAAAGTTAAAGTGCAGTCTAAAGTTCCCCTGCAATAGTTCTTTCCATTATTCCCCCTCCAAAAACTACCCATTTCAGGCGATTTTTCTAATTTCCTTCTTATATTCCTCGCGGCAGTTACATCTACAAAAACATCACTAAAATTTCCATCAGAGCACAGCACACCGCGATGCTCAACAACATCGGATTGTTCATTATTTCCCTTTCTTTTGTTAGTCATAAACAATTCCATAATAAATAGATTAAAAACATTTCTGTTATAAAAACTAACTCTCCTCTATCTCGCTATTATCTTTAAAATTATCTTCTTCAAATTCCTCATCCTCTCCATCATCCTCGTCGTCAAATTCCCCGGCTTCTCCAACCTGCGAATTCTCCAGCTCTTCAACCTCTCTGCGAAGTCTGTCAAATTCATCTTTATTTTTTTCTTCATACATTTTCTTAAGCAAAACCCAAATCTCCTCAAAATGTCCGTCCTGCTCAAGCCAGATTTTATGCTGATTGTCCAGATGCAGCAGCGAAACAAATGAAACAATTTTGTCCTCGCCATGAATTTTCAGCAATTCAGAAAAAGCGAGTTTATCGTCCTTCTTAACAAAAATATCTTTCAGTCTGTTGTATATTTCTTTAATCTTATCTTTCAAATTAATAGTATTTCTCGGCAGAGCAATATTCATTTCCATTTCCTGCTGCTTCAAAACAATTTCTTTACTAATTCTCCTGTTTTCAGTTTTAATCGCTTTCCCCAAAGCAGCCATAAGTTCGTGCAGGCTCACTTTTTTAAATCGCGGCAGCGGCGTCCTCGGAATAAGTTCAGGAATCTCGTCGTCAAGTTCAATTCTTTCCTGCTCATACTTTTTCCCTTCTTTCTTTCCAAACAAAATTTCATCCAGACTCGGTAGGTCTTTATTTAGAATAATTTCAGATTTCAGTCTCAAAAGCAGCGACGCTGCAAGCAAAACTTTTGAAGAAACAAAAAAATTCGCTTCCTCAAGCACCCTGACTTTTTCCAAAAACCTATTTGCAAGCAAAGAAATATCAATGTCCCAAGGGTCAAGCTGTTCAGTATTAATCAAATCATAAATAATTGCCTGCCAGCTCAATCCCTCGTTAAAAAGCAATTCATGAACCTGTTCCTGCCCTACTTTCTCAACTATATCATCCATGCAGATTACAGCAAAGAGCGATTTAAAATAGTTCCTAAAGAGAACTTTGAATGATTAGGTTTTTTCAAAGTTCTTGTTTGAGAAGTTTGCAGGTTTTCTGATTTTTGCAAACTTCTCTAAAAAAAATTTGAGGCCTTTCCGATAAGATAAGGTTATGCAGAACAAAAACCCAAAAATCTATGTTTCCATTTCAAAGTCACAACATCACCGAAAACTTTAAATACCCAGATAATTTCCTTTTTTTATCACCTCTTTTTTCCCAGGAGAGGACATCTAGACCATCTTTTTGAAGGGCTTAGATCTCCTCTCTTCGGGTTTGAAAACCTATTTGTCTTTTTGATAAATGCTTTATCGTCGTCTATTCTCCCTACAATAAAAAACTTCCCAAACAGCGACGAACATTATAACTTATCCCTTTGTAAGATGTTCCGACAACGTCGCATAATAGACATTATGCGACAGCGGGAAAAGATGGAAGCTAATCCTCGCTATCGCTCAAAAAGAACTTTGAGTTTTCTAAATCAGCAAACTCAAATATAAAATCATTTTCGGTTTCTTTTATTGTTGCAGGAACTTCAAAAACTAATATGATTTTCCGCTTCATAAAAACTTACCTCGCTTTTGTTTGGATTTTTTAAAACCCATTATTTCATTTATCTCCGAACTTGTGCTTAACCTATTTTCCCTTTTCTCAATGGCTACATCTCCTTTCTTGTAAAATCCTCTTGGAATTGATTTTAAAGGTAAGACAATATTGTCTTTCTTAATCCTGAATGAAGCTCCTAAAGTTTTATCAACAAAATTAGTTGCTTTGCTAAAAACTTTATTGTAGCTTGAAGACGATGTTAATTTATTCCAACGATTAAACCTTCTTATTTCGGCAATAAAGTTTTCTTTGCTTTTCTTCCCAACTTTTGAAATTCCATTTGAAGCAAAGAATGGCGTTCTCGGTAGGGTTTTTATTCGGGGTGTAGGTTGTGTATATTGTTCAAATTGCCTAAAACTTTGTCTTTGCCGTTGCTGTTGTTGTTGCCGTTGCTGTTGTGCTTGCCTAAATAAAGAGGATTGTCCTAAAAGCGGATTAAATCTTTGCCGTTGTTTATTTTCCTGCTCCTGTCTTGCCCTCTGAACTTGTTGCGTTTGCTGTGCCGTATTCAAAGCACTTTGAAAGAAAGGACTTTGAGCAGAACTCAAAATATCTCTTTGTTGAGTTTGTTCAATTTGGGTTATTGCGGGCTTTGTAATTGAAAGGTTATCTTGCAGGGTTAAAATATTTCTTTGTGGTTGGCTAAATATTCCGAAAGTGGTTTCCTGTGTTTTTTCATATTGCCCAGTGCCGTAGTATTCAGATTGTTGGGGCTTTACTGCTTGGCTTAAAACTTGAGATGATAATTCTATTGTTTTATAATTATCAACAGCCCCTTTTTTTATTGTCGGTTTAAGCACTGCTCCGCCTATCTCTTGCTCAACCAAATCGTTAAAGAGCTGTTCCCTTCCCAATTTTTTATAAAATGCTCTTAACTTGGCTAATGCTTCGGGATTATTCCTATTTTTTAAAATAGCTTGGCGGGTTATTTCTTGAACATTAACAATACCTTCGGGAGTTTTTATTTCTGTAATTCCTTTCTCCAATAATTCAGCAAATTGCTGAATTCTCTTTCGTCTAAAACCTATAAGCTCCCCTGTTGTAGACCGAACCTCTTGAAATTCACTTTGGGCAGATGCTCCTGACATAAAAGCGGGAAGTAGTAATAACCCAATTAATTCCGTTTGGCTTGGGGGTTTAGATAAACTCTCAATTTGTTTTAATGTAGTAGCTTTGTAAATGTCTTTTACAGCTCCCTTAAAACCTCTCTCTTGAAAAAAGGTTTTTGTTTTCTTTAACTCGGAAGGAATTGTATTTTTAATAAATATTTCCGCTCGTCTAATTGGGCTTATTTTAGATATTTGCGGAGCTTCGTATTTTGTAGTTGTGAAATATTCAACCTCTTTAGAAATAGGTGCTCGTATGCCATATTCCCGAAATAAGAGCTCGGACTGCTGCGGTCTAACAGCTCCTTGAGTTAAAGGGGTTAACCTTCCTGTTTCTCTAAACTGAATTTGTGAATAACCCTGTGGAACTGCACCCCGATATAAGCCAGTGGTTTCAGATGGTAAAGTTTTGGCTTCTAATTCTTGGGCTTGAAATTCTGAAAGGGATTGTTTATATTTTTCAATATTAAGAACACCGCTTCTTATTTCCTCAACAACAGCCCTCTCATTTTTTCCTAAATCTTTAATTAAGGTAACATACTTTTGTAAAGGTGAGTTTGCTATTTTCCGTAGATATTCAAATCGGTTTATTTGTTGAGCTTGTTGCTGGGATTGATATTCATCAGCCGTCGGCAGCGCACTTATTCTTTCAAATTCTTTTTGTGCTTGTGCAATCCTGCTTTGAGCTTGCTGGATATTCTGAACAGCACTTTGCTTTTGGCTTAATTGCTGGATATTAGTAACTCGCTGGCTTTCAGTTTGTCTTCTTGTTTGTTCTAAACTTTGTCTTGCTTCCTTTAAGCGTTCCTGTTGTTGCTGCGCCTCTTGCCTTATTTCCTGCGTTATAACCTCAACCATTAAATAAAACCTCGCTTGGTAGACGATAAGGCGGTGTTTTTGTTGCACCTATTGGTTTAGAATATTGAATCGTTGGAACTGCTTTTTTATTTTCAAAAGTGTTATCTAAAAGTATATATCCCAATATAGATATTACAATCGCCATAATCAAAAACACAATTAACTTATTCATCTTTCTTTCTCCTGAAAAAACTAAAGTCTGATAACAAAATGTTTTTAGGTTTCTCCTTGCTTCGTAAATCGTAAACAGGTCTTTTCCCTGTGTTTGTAATTTTACGATAAGTCATTTTTTTAAGTTTTATCTTATCTAAAATAGATTTATTTTTTTTAGTGGGAGCAGAGTATATTTTATTTGTTTTTTCTCTTTTCAGAGATTGAGAAACTACTGACAACGGGACACCTAACTCTTTAGATATTTCTCGGGCAGAAGGTTTATAGTTTTGAGTAACAAAAACATTTCTTTCCCCTTTGGAGTCCTGACTTTTTACTTTTGTAATATTTTTTTTCTCATTCCAATTTAAACCCACGTCTTTATATGCTTTCTGAACTTCTCTTCTTATTGCTTCATCATTCATTTTTGTTTACCCTTCGGCTTTAACTTTTTAGCTTCTTTCTTTTCCCAAATAAACAATGGTGCGAATTCAACTTTAATTAACTTATTTTTTTTCATGCTGGTATACCTTAATGTCGGAAGGTATACTTATTTAAAAATCTTGTAGCTCTATTGTAAGAAGTCTGTGGTTAGTTTTGCATTTAAAATAATAAACCTGACAAAAGAAGATATTGTCATTCCCAGAGCTTCAGCTTTAGATTTTATTTTTTCCAATTCGCTTTTAGTTAATCTGATAACAATGTTATGATTGCGTTGCATTTTTAATCGTAGTAAGTTTTTCCGTTTATTGAGCGTGACATTTGGACTTCAAAAAGATAATCCTTAATCGCTCTTTGTTTCAACAGCCAAATCACCAATGTTGAAAGCTGGGCTACGTTATAATAGCTACTGCAAAGTTTTATATCCGCAATTATTAAGCTGTCCTGTGGTTGATTATTTAATATAAGGTTTGCTTTCTCCCCTTCGTCTTTTTTGTCAGTTGGTTTATTATCTTCCGTTTCCATCTTTCAAAATCTTTTTTTGATAGAATAGTAAGATATATCTATATTTCCTTTCGGGTATTCTTCAAAATTCATTTAAAACCCCCTTTCTACCTGTGTTTTCCAAATGTTTTTTAGAATTTTTAGGTAGTTGTGCGTTGATTATTTTCGCTACTTGGCTGTAATTCGGCATAACGTTTGAGATTTGTCTGGTAGACATCCCTAAATAATACAAAGACACAATAAAAGCGTTTCTTAAAAGAATTAAAGTTCTTTGATTAACCATTCTTAAACACCCCCCTTAAAATAAAAGTATTCTCGGGTATATTTTGGTATACCCATAGCATAATTGCTCAATGGTGGGCGTTTGTGGAGTTCTTTTAGCATAGCTTCGCCTCCCAAACCCCGTTTTTTAGGGTTAATTGATAAATCCTTTTACAGCAAAATAACCTCACCCTAACTAACCTATAAAAAAACGAAAGAGTTTTATATTTTGTTCGTTTATTGCAATGCGGACATTGAATTCTTGAAGGTATTGGCGGATAGATGTTCATCATGGTTTTACCTCGTGGGGTGTAATTCCTTTAGTAACAACACGTTCTATCTTGGCGCCACAGGTTAAGCAAAAACCCACGAACAAGTCAGAATAGTTATTTCGTTTTTCAACGTAAATAAGTTTCATATCCACTACCCCGCATTTTTCGCAAGAGATTTTAAGCAAGCGTGTCTTTTTATTGGATTTCATTGGGTTACCTCTTTATTTTTAAGATAATCGCAAAGTTGTAATCCTATTTTAGCGAGAACAGGATTGAAACCCCTTAACCTTAAATAAAACTCGTCCGCTCCATCTGTTGCTAAAAGGCAAACCTGCAATACTTCCCAAATTTGAGATTTATCCATCTTTGAACACCTCATCAAGTTCTTCTATAAAGGAATTATCATTTTTCAAAGACGCTTTATACGTATCTTTATAGATTATATTTAATATATTATTATTATTATTACTTGTCTCGGTTGTCTTACTTGTCTTAATTGTCTCGGTTGTCTTACTTGTCTTATTTTCAACATTCTTTTGGGGCGTATTATTCTCTAACCCCTCATTTTTGCTATTTTGAGGACAAGTAGATAAGTGCGATAAGGGGGACAAGTAGGACAAGTAGACAAGTGGATTGACTTGATTTGAACTATAAAAATCCAAAAAACGTCCATTAAAACTACTTTGGGTGATATTTACAAGTCCTTTTTGGGCAAGACTTCTTAAACCCTTAATCAGAACGCTAATATCTGAATAACACCCAAAACCAACTTCTGCAAATATTTGAGAAGCAGACTTTTCAGTTTTAATTAATTTTAAGTAATCATAAAGAGTTTTTTGAGATTTTGTTAAACTTCCCGTTGGAAAAGTAAAAAGTTTGTTAAAAATAAAAATTCCTCTTTTTAAATCTTCAATATTGGAAATCATTTGCCCAAATTCATTTTTATCCCGAGAATATTGATTTATCGCACAAGAGGCACGGATAAAATCAAGCAATCGGGGAAAATTAGTCCTTGAATAGAGATTTTTAGAAAATTGTTTTCGGAGTTCTTTGATATTAGGAATAAAAACCTCTACTCTGCTAAGTAGATAAGCTGTATTAATTAACCCTTCGGAATAACCTTCATTTTTTTGAAAGGTTTGAAAATTCAAAACTTTTTCCGTCTGTTCTTGGCTTTCGTCCAGAGTAAAAACGGAAACTCTGCGGTTTAGCTCATCATTGGGCTGTCCCTTTGCACTGGTCAAAGCAAAAATAGGGCTCCCATTAATTTTTATCTCAATAAGTCCTTGGTCTTTGACGATGGAAATATCACTTCCCCCGCTCATCATAATTTTTAGAGTGTCAGAGTTCAGAAAGTTACTTGTAACATCTTCGCAATATAATACCTGCCCGTCCCAAGTCCAAAATGGCTCTTTATCGGAAGGATGCCAGTATGAAAGAGCTTGTGGAGATAATCTCGTTTTATGTTTTCTATAATGAGAAGGCAATAATTCTAAAATACTTTTAGTTATATGGTCTTTACCGCTTCCCGAACTTGAAGAAGCCATTCCATTAAAAGATGTTGGTTTTGCATTTTTTACAAGACGCCCACCCAGAAAATTATTAATCAAAATTATGCGAATATCTTCTTCACCGACAATTTTTTTATCTGTTTCCCGAAAAAGCAAATCAAAATAATCGGGGCGTTTGACTAAATTTAAAATATCGGTAGGAACATCAGCTTCAACAAACCCGCACGGAAACATAGGATAAGAATATTTTTTTGGTGGTTTAGATTGGGTTTCGTGCCAACACAAAAGGTCTATTTGGGGCTTGGCGTTTTGCTCTTTTCCACAATGAGGACAGCGATATGTAACCCAGAACGGAGATTTTTCTTCATTCATTATCCGCCCTCCCCGTGCGTTCCGCTTGTTGCCCAAAAATAGCCCTATGACGTTGAAATGCTAAAATTTTTAAAAAAGTTCCGACAGCAAGAAAATCATGTTTTGCAATGTCCTGAATTTTTGCTTTTTCCTCGTCTGAAATTTTAATCTGGATTGTTGGCATCTTTTTTATCTCTCCGATAATTACTTGACCGATAACTACTATTTAAATATTTATATTGTGCAGTATATATATTTATTATCTATTAAATAACTACTTTAAGCATAAGGTTTAAATACTCAAATGGATAATTACTTTTAATGAAAAAAACAACATTAGAAATTATTTTAAATAAGGATAAACAAATCAAAAAAACAAAAGTTAAAGGTTTTCTTAACAAAATAGATTATCGCTTAATCTGGTTATTACATTGTAGTCCTAAAAAATTTAATATTTCTCAAATTTCAAAAAAACTACAAATAGCAAATGTTAATACGTGGAAGCATATAAACAAACTTGAAAGTTTGGATTTAATTAAAAATCCTAAAGTTCGTAAAGGAATAAAAAAATATCCAGAGATTATTATTTCCGACGACACAAAAAGCATTATTAATTTTTTAAAAACATTCGGCAAAGCTGTTTTAGAGTATTAACGTTTATTCCTGCTCAACCTTTCCGCTTAACATCTTCAACAAACTCGGCAACGCTTCAAAGCTCTTATCAATCGGTTCTGCTTTTACTTTCTGTAATTCTTTCTTAACTTCTTCTCTTTCCTTTTCAGGCAAACTTCTTATCTCTCTCCAGACACCAGCACTAATTCCTTCAACTGCTTTTGGGTCTTGGCGTTTGTCGTTGATGTAGTTGATTGCTCTTGTTAGTGTTGTTTGATGTATCCCTAAAGATTTACACCATTCTTTACTTTCATTAGAATATAAAGTGCTCTTAGTGCCTATTTCAGATTTCCATAACTCAACAATTTTAGGATATTTTTCATCAGAAGGTATCTCCTCATCCTGCAAAGTAAAGATTAATTGTCGTCGGAGTTTTTCTGTTTTATCTTTGTTTGAAACAACACGAGCAGTTATTGTTTTTAATCCTGCTCAACCTTTCCGCTTAATATTTTCATTAAACTAATCATTTTATCAAATTGGGGATTACTTTTTTTAACTTCAAAATCTTCCGTCCACCCTAAAAGTTTAAATGCTTTCTCCAGCCGTTCAATTTTAATTTCCAATTCATGCTTTTTTTCTGGCGGCAAAATATCGGTTTGATAAATTAAACCTGCAACCTTTTCTAAATCATCCTTAGACATGTTTTCATAAACTTTTCTCATAGAGATATTATGCCCTAAAAATTTGGAAGCTTCACCCTCTTTTATATTCCTCATTTCAACATAAAGCTCCCTTGCTCTTTTGTGCCTTAAAAAGTAAGGGTAAAGTTTTTTTCCTAAAACTTTAAATGTTAATTTATTAAACCAAATATTAACCGATTGTTTAGAGATGGGTAAGTTTTCTTTTTGTTTAGATAAAAAGATATAATCGCTTTGGTTTTGTTTCATCAATTCTTTTAAATATGGCGTGCCATTACTAATATAAACAACTCGGCTTTTCCCCGTTTTAGTTGCATAAATCTCTATTTCGGTAATTTCTCCGTTAACATTCAACCTCACTTTATTTTTTGTCAATAATCTTATTTCAGATGGGCGACACCCCGTTTCATAAAGTAGAATTAAAAAAGTTTTCCAAAATAGGTTTGTTTCTGCTTTAAACATATTTTCAATATCTTGTTTTGTTGGTAATGTAGAAGCGTTTATTTTTTCATAGTTTCGGGCGTCTGCATAACATTTTATATCCTTTAAGTTATCAAACCTTTCACTCCAATCTTTAAACTGCCACTTCAAAAAACGTTTAATATGGCTTTTTATTTCGTTAGTTGTGTATTTTGTCCTTCCGCTTTTGTTAAGCAACATTAAAAACTTCTGCAAATCGTCTAAAGTTATTTTATTAAAACTTTTGTTTATTACATGCCTAAACTGAACAACAACCCGTTTTATATTTCCTACTTTATGACTTCCTGCACTAATTGAACATTTTTGAACAAACTTATTAATTGTTTCTTTATCTTTTATAGGAAATTGGTTAAATATGTTTTGGAGTTCAAAAAGCTTAAACTTTGGATATTCATTCATAGCTCTTTAAAGAAAACCTATCTTTATAAACCTTTACCAAAAGACAAACAAATCTTTAACACTTCTCTTCGGGTTTAATATGAACCTTAATGTTTCATATAGAGTTTTTCAAAACTTACAACAAAGTCCTTTGAATAAGGCAGTTAAGTTTATCCGAACATGAAGAGGTGATTAATGATTAAAAATTCTTATCCTTTCTTTTCTTTGCTGAATAAAATAAAAGAACCTTTGAAGGAAGTAGCATTAAAGAAGGGCATGTATTTCAAATCCTACAAAACAACACCAACAACAATGAAAATAAGCCATTTTATTTGTCGTTTGATTTTTTCTTTAATTCCTCTCTTACTTGTAACTTTGTTCTGTGATCTTATCCTTAGACATTATTCGCTATTCCTACTCTTTCACAAACTCCGTATAGTGGCACTTCCCGCAATACAATCTTCCTTTAGCCACAGCAAAAAAAACTCCCGGCCCGCATCGCGGACAATGCTTCGGCTTCTTAATCTTCCCGCCGTCAATTGAATACAGCGAATACTTCTTCCCCGTCGGTTTATTCTTGTGGGGTTTCTTTCCCTTCTTATCCGAGCCTTTCTTATCTTTCCCCATTTTTATTTCGCTTTCTTCTCCTTTTTCTTTCTCGCCAGCTCAATCTTAATTTCAGGAGATTCATAAACAAAAAAATCTATAACAAACTCGCTTCTGCCGAAATTGCTTTTTATTTTGTTAATAGACAGGTTCTCTTCTTTAATTTTAAAAAATTCCAAAACATCTTTCTTTACTTTTTCAATTCCGGGGTTTGAATCATAATTATTTACAACTTCAAATTCCTTTCTTTTCAAAAGTCCATTGTTAAACTCACTTATAATTTTCATTTTAGTCTTATAGCATAAATGCCTTTCTCCTTAAGCCCCAAATTCTTTGCAATATCAGATTCTTCAGGATTCAAAACAGAAATCTTCCCTTTAAAACTATCCAAAAATTCAGCAGATTTGCATCTGGGGCAATTAGCTCCCTCGTAAATAGTCTTGCACTGCCTGCATGCTTTTTCTTTAGCCACTTTGCAAAACCTCTATATTTACAATTCCACTATAGGACAAAATACTATTAACAATTTCAACAGCTCTTCCGGAAAGTTCTAAAGGCGAAGTAATGTGCAAATGTCTTTCTGTTAAATCTCTAGCGCCGCTTCTTACCAACTCGCTAATTGTCCTTGAATCCACTTCATGGACATAAAATTCTTGCCCCTCAATATTAAAATTATATCTAAAACTTCCTTGATATTTCCCAACCGCTCCCAATTCGCCTCTTACATCTCCCATCATTTCATCGTCGGCAGTAAAACTAACAATCTGTGAATCAAGAATAACTTTCTTATCATCGTACATTATCATTTCTTCTTTCCCCCTTTCTTAATCTTTCTCTTCACCTCACTTTTAGTCTCCTTGCCAACAACCCTCTTCGCCTTTTTCTGCGCTTCCTCAATCCATTCAATTTTCCCAAGCCCTGGCTGTCTCATTGTCAATCCAATCTTCGGCTCGCCTGCCTTGAAACTTATAGCAACAATCCTCGCCATGCAATTGTCGCCGATATTCAAAGCCCTCTTAGTCGCCTTCCCTTGCAAAGAGCCCGTCTTGTTCAACGAAACAAAATCCTCCATTGTTTGAGAAATATGTATCATCCCCTGCGCAGGCCCAACCTGCATAAAAGCTCCAAAATTCGCAATCTCCTTCACAGTCCCATAAACCAATTCATGCAATTCAGGCTTCCAAACCAAAACTTTAAATTTAGATTTATAATACGCAGCTCCGTCGCCCGGAATAATTATTCCCTCGCCGACGTTATCAACACCCATAACAGAAATAACAAAACCCAAATCCTTGCTTACATTATTTACATAACTTTCATTAAGCTGCTCGCTAACAGCATCTTTAGTAGCAAGCCCAAAATGTTTCGGCTCAACTCTAATGTAATCTTCAACTTCTGCTAAATAAAACATATCCAATTGAGAAAAATATGGTTTTTAAAAGTTGCTGTTTTGGCTCTTTGAAAAAAACAGCCGATTTAACCCCCCTTGCAAAAATCCACCAAACATTTTGCTAAAAAACTATTCAACCCCCACCCCATTCCTCGCCTCAAAAATTACAACCTTATTCGGCACCTGTCTTTTAATCTCCCTGTCAAGAGTCGCAATATGGATTCCCTTCTTTCCCATTTCAATTAAATAATTATCAACCTTTCCTTTTCCAAAACTATTTTTTTTAATTTTCGCCCTCATGATTAAATCAAGCGCAACATCAATTGCAATCCTATCTTCATGCGACGTCTTGGATTTCAAGCGCAAATCTTTCATCTCCTGCAAAACCTCTCTCGGCACAACAATCTTAAAACCCTGCTCTTCCAGCTGCGAAATAAAATCAATTCTCTTCCTCACGCACGAAATTATAAAACTGCTGTCAAGCAAGACTTCCATGTATAATGATAAACAAAAAAGTATATTAATGTTGCGATGATGCTAAAACAATTCAAAAAATTGTCCAAAAATTATATATAGTATAAAACCTCTTAAAAATCATGGAATATCTACTTATTGAGATTATAATATTTATATTTCTATTTTTAAGTCAACAATATTATCAAGTAAAAATATTTCGTGCAAAAAGTCAGTTTATTGTTTTTTGGCTGTGGATATTTGTCGTCGGAATTTTATGGGACCAATATGCAGTATTAAGGGGGCACTGGTATTATCCGGGAAATGGAACACTTGGAATATTCATCGGAAAAATACCCCTTGAAGATTATATATTCATGATATTGGTGCCATACGCTATACTTACAGCATATCAAATTTCAAATAAAATAATTGATTCTCATATTAATAAAAAAAAGACTAAAAATTTTAGGAATCATGTAGCATCACAAAACCGTTAAATCTTTTAATCTTGTTACTATAGGTAATTCCCTTGATCGGAATAGTGTTTTGGGAATTATCAATCACGAGAATTCTGGTAATTGGTATAAAGTTTGTCCAGAATTCTCCATATAAGTTTAATAACTATTTCTATAACGCAGGATATAAAAAATTGAGCATCGCTTTTATGTCCCGCGAATACAAGAGAATTGCTTTTGAGTTGCAATTCTCTGTACGGAAAATTTCAATTGCAAGAAATTTTCCTGTATAGCATGAGACAATAGTGCTCAATTATTTGAGTCTCATGCTATACAATCAAAACCCCTCCATAAAACCCACAAAAACCTTTTATACCACCCATCCCTTAAACAAGCATGGAAGAGCGAGACCATTTCATAAACGTCTTAAAAGACACCCAATCAGCTTTAAAATCAAATAATTCTCTAAAACTAAAAACCCTGTCAGACCAAACAATCCATACAGCATCTATTAGCCAGCACACAGATTCTTTAATAATCGCCGTCGTAATTTACTCATTAAGCAAGTTAGTTGAAAGAAGAGAAAATCTCAAATTAAAAAACTGGGACAAATTCGCCGGAAAAATATATTTATCTCTTGAAATCGCCATAAAAGCCCTGCAGGAAAATAAAGACAAAAAATTTCTTGAAGGTCTGGAAAGAGTAAAGAAAAATCTTCTAAACGTTTCGCCAAGCATCAAAAAATATGTTGAAGAAGTCCTGATAAAAGCATCAATAAACAAAGCATCTAAATTATATGAGCACGGAATTTCAATGTCGCAGACAGCAAATCTGCTTGGCGTCTCGCAATGGGAGCTGTCAGAATACATAGGGCAAAAATCAATTCACGAAACTCCGGAGTACAAAACAATAGACATAAAATCAAGGGCCAAAATGGCTATGGAGTTCTTCAAATGATAAAGATTTTCATCGCTCACAAATTTTTATTATCTAAAAAATCAGGAGGATTTTTCAAATGAAAATTAGAAAATTTAAAGCATCAGACTCAAAAAGGGTAGCTTTTATTATACGAAATACCTTTGCTCATTTTAATAGAAAAGAAGGCACTAAATCCGCAGTAGATAAATATATCAATTTTTATGACCCAAAATCAAGAGGGTTGAATAAAATAGTGGAAGGATTTACTCAAACACACATTTTTTATGTTGCCGTAGAAAAAAATCAATTAATTGGTATGGTAAGAGGCAATGAAAAGAGAGCAGTCAACTTATTTGTTTTAGGAGAATATCATAGAAGGGGGGTAGGCAGAAGGTTAATGGAATACTTTGAGGCAGATGCTAAAAAAAGAGGTTCACACGAAATAAAAATAAGAGCTTCTCTCTATGCAGCCCCATTTTATGAATCTTTAGGATACAAAAAAACAACAGGAATCCGCACATCTCCAAGATTATTTAATTTAAAATATCAACCAATGAGGAAAGAATTAAAATGAAAATCCTATTTATCTGTAAATACAACCGATTCAGAAGCAGAATAGCCGAAGCGATATTTAACAAATTAAATAAAAATAAAAAGTATAAGGTAAAAAGTGCAGGAATCATAAGAGGAAACCCACTGGACAAAAACCAATTGAATATAGCAAAAAAATTAGAGCTTAATATAAAAGGAAACCCCAAAGGATTAGCTTCTTCTTTGTTAAAATGGCAGGATATTACAGTGATTGTAGCGGACAACGTCCCGCCGGAAATAATAAACAATAAAAAACACGGCAAAAAATTAATTGTATGGAAAATCCCCGACGCCAAAACGAACAGCAGAAAAGAAATAGAAGAAATAATTAATAAAATAAAGAATAAAGTAATTAAATTTTTAGGAGAACTAAAATGAAAGTCCTAATCCTTGACTCGGGTCCATTAATAAACCTGTCAATGAATGGTCTTCTTTACTTGCTGGAAAAATTAAAAAAATCTTCAAATATTGAAATGCTAATCACTGATAAAATAATAGAAGAAGTTGTGAAGCGTCCGTCAAACATCCCAAGATTTGAACTTGGAGCATTGCAGATTAATGAGTTGATTAAATCAGGAATAGTAAAAGCCCCGGAATATTTAGAAATAAACTCTAAGCAATTAAGTGAAGAAACAAAAAAAGTAATGGGAATCCTAAATTCTTCAATAACTGCAAAAGGTAAATGTATAAAACTCGTCAGCGAAGCAGAATCATCGTGCCTTGCTTTAAGCAAAATCCTAAATGAAAGAAATATAGAAAACATCATTGCTATAGACGAGAAAACAACTCGCATTTTGTTGGAAAAACCTGAAAACTTAGAAAAAGTAATGTCGGAAAAACTGCACACAAAAATAAAAATATCCTACGCGCAGTTAAACAGATTAGACGAATTCAAATTCATCCGTTCAAGCGAATTAGTTTACGTCGCCTACAAACTTGGATTAACAGAAATAAAAGGAGAAAAAGTTCTTGAAGCCATGCTTTACGCAACAAAATTCAAAGGCACATCAATCTCTTGGGATGAAATTAGTGTTTTGAAAAAGTTGTAAATATGAATAATTGTATTGTTTAGATGACAAAGTTTTAGTAGGGATTTATATCTTTTAATAATCTACTTTATAGGCATGGTATCATGAATTTTATTATGAGAACATTATGTTAAATTCAATCGTCGTGTAGATTTATTAAGAGGGGGTTTCCGCCTATTTCTCCAATGTATCGCCCCAAGAATTTGGAAGTAATTCTTTCAATTTCACTTTTTTTGTTTCTGAAATAATTACTTCAGTATTTTGATTTTTCTTACTGGCTTGTTTAATCATCTCTCTGCATTTCCCACATGGTGGAATTACTGCGTATTTTTTTGTTCTTTCATCATACCAAACCGCCACAATTGTCTTTATTTCTTTTTCACCATTTGAAATCATTGAGCCAATTGCTTGGTATTCTCCACAAGAACCAATTCCACAAAAAAATCCTAAACAAACTCCTCTAAAAATATTGCCTCTCGGAGTTATCAATGCAGAGCCAACATCGCCAGTATCAATTAATTTAACAGGTCTTGATTTTACAATTATTTGTTTGGCTTCTTCAATTAATTTTTTGTCCTCTTTTGTTAATTTCATCTTCTCTCAAACAAATAATTATTTTGACCTATATAAATATGACGAAAAATCAAAATGAACGGCGGAAACCCCCATAAAAAACAATAGACACAACGACTTTGATTTTTTGCCTTCGGCATCGTTGCACTAAAAATCAATCCTTCCTTTCGTCAGGAGAATATAACAGCGATTTACCGACTACGCTCGGTTGCACCTCGCTCCGTCCAAATTGAT
>Ga0082335_1002066_pt1 | contig 38940 bp, 27 predicted proteins | sample Subgrocontami58m_FD_72375 | JGI IMG/M metagenome (GOLD analysis project Ga0082335, IMG submission 72375) | Subsurface groundwater microbial communities from S. Glens Falls, New York, USA - GMW37 contaminated, 5.8 m (SPADES assembly) (version 2) ...
CGCCCCCACGCCCGCACACCCCCGCGCCGCCGCGGCCCCCCCGCCCCCCCCCCCCCCCCCCCCCCCCCCCCCCCCCGCCGAATCTCGAGAGGACACACTCGGCGACGAAACTCGGTATGTCCGGCTTCAGCCGGACCACGCGTCGATTCGCGCCGGGTTGTAGGTCCGCCTGAAGGCGGACACCCCCTGAGGAGAGTTTCACCACAGGCTGTCAGTGGGCGACGACCGCTTCTCGCCCTTTCGGGCGTCTCATCAGAAACACGAGCGGCACGAGCACGAAGAACGCGATCCCCATCAGCTGGAAGACGCCGACAAAGGCGACCATCGCCGCGTGCTTCTGCACCAGGCCGGCGAGCGCCGCGTGGGCGCGGGTCGTGGCCGTCACCGCGTCGGCGCCCGCGGCCATGAAGGCGCTGCGCAGCCCCGCGAACATCGCCTGCGTCGCCGGATCGTAGACCGTCACGTTGGCGCCGAGCATCGCCGTCGTCGCCTGCTGCTGGCGCGCGAGCATCGTGCCGGTCATGGCAATCCCGATGCTGCCGCCCAGGTTGCGCATCAGGTTGAAGAGGCTCGTCGCATTGCCCATGCGCTCGAGCGGAACCGGATCCATGGCGATCGTCGTCAACGGCACGAAGAGCAGCGACATGCCGACCCCTTGAATCAACTGCGGCCAGAACACGTCCCAGTAACCCGCCTGCAGATTCAGGTCGGACAGCCACAGCAGCGTGATGCCGCCGATGGACAGCCCCGCGATCAGCATCTTGCGGGCATCGACGCGGCCGATGAGCTGTCCCGTGATCTGCATCATGACGAACGCGCCGATGCCGCGCGGCGCCATGGCGATGCCGGCCTGCACCGACGGATACCCCAGCAGCGTCTGCAGCATCACGGGCAGGAGCACCATGCTGCCGTAGAGCACGAAGCCGACAACGGTCATCAGGAACACGCCGACGGCGAAGCTCCGCGCCTTGAACACGCGCAAATCGACGACGGGGTCCTCGACCGTGAGCTCGTGAATGATCAGCGCCGTCAACGTCACGGCGGCGATGACGGTGAGCGTCGTGATCGTGTGCGACGAGAACCAGTCGTCCTCCTGGCCCTTGTCGAGCACGTACTGCAGCGCCCCGATGCCGACGGCGAGCATGCCGAGCCCCCAGTAGTCGACCCTCCGCTTCGCCTGCCGGATGTAGGGCGGGTCGAAGATGAAGAGATACGTCATCACGATCGACGCGATGCCCACCGGGATGTTGATGTAGAAGACCCAGCGCCAGCTGTAGTTGTCCGTCAGCCAGCCGCCAAGGACCGGCCCCAGAATCGGCGCGACGACGATGCCCTGACCCCAGAAGGCCATGGCCTTGCCGCGCTCGCGCGGCGGGAAGGCCTCGAGCAGGACCGCCTGCGAGAGCGGCTGCAGCGCGCCGCCCGTGGCGCCCTGGAGGATCCGGAAGAGAATCAGGGACCCGAGGGTGGGCGCGAGGCCGCAGAGAAAAGACGACGCCGTGAAGCCGACCACCGATGCCATCAGCAGGTTCTTGCGGCCGAACACGCTCGCGAGCCAGCCCGTCATCGGCAGAATGATGGCGTTCGCGACGAGATACGACGTCAGCACCCAGGTGGCTTCGTCGATGGTCGCCGACAGGCTGCCGGCGATGTGCGGCAGCGACACGTTCACCACGGTGGTGTCCAGCACCTCCATGAAGGTGGCGAACATCACCGAGATCGCGATGATCCAGGGGTTAATGTGTCGATGCGGCTCGCTCATATCAGCTTGGCATCAACACGAAGGACACGAGGGACACAAAGGTTCAGCCTTTCTCTGCAAAGGTTCTTCGTGTCCTTTGTGTCCATGGTGTTGATTCAGCGCGTGTATACGGTGGGCGTCACCGACATGCCGGGGCGAAGCAGGTGCTCCGGATCCTGGCCCGGCTCGAGCACGATCTTCACGGGCACGCGCTGCACGACCTTCACGAAGTTGCCCGTGGCGTTTTCCGGCGGCAGCAGGCTGAAACGCGAGCCGGTGGCGCCGGCGATGCTGTCGACCGTGCCGTGGAATTCGCGCCCGCCGAACGCGTCGATGTCGATCGTCACGCGCTGGCCGGGTCGCAGGTCTTTGAGCTGGGTTTCCTTGAAGTTGGCGGTGACCCAGAGGTCGTCGAGCTGGACGATCGCGAGGAGCGGCTGACCGGCCTGAACGACCTGCCCCACGTTGATACTCTTCTTCGACACCACGCCGCGGGCCGGCGCCTTGACCGTGGTGTATTGCCGGTTGAGCTCGGCCTGCGCGAGCGTGGCGCGCGCCTGCTGCACGCGCGCCTCGGCGGCAGCGGCGCGGGCTCTCGTCGCCTTCACCTGCGACGGTCCGGTCTGCGCCGTCCGCAGCTCCGCGCGCGCCCGCTGCTCGCCGGCGCGCGCCTGCAGCAGCTTGCTCTCCGCCACACGGATGCCGGCTTCCGCCTCCGCCACCTGCGAGCGCGCCGAGTCCACGCCCGCCTTCTGTGCCTCGGCCGCGGCCGACGTGGCGTCGAACTGCTGCTGCGACACTTCGTCCTTCGCGAGGAGACCGCGCAGACGCTCGACGTCGCGCGCCGATTTCGTGGCGTTCGCTTCGGCTTCGCGGAGGCGGGCCTGGGCGGTCGTCAGCCTCGCGCGCGCCGCCTCCACTTCCTTCTCCGCGGCCGCGACGCCGCCCTCGGCCTGTGCGATGCCGCCGCGGGCCGTCGTCAGGTTGCTGGTGGCGGTCGTCGAGGTGATCGGCACGTTGCTTTGCGCGGCCACGGCGGTGGCAGAGGCGTCGGCCAGCTCCGCGCGCGCTTTGTCGACGGCCACCTGGTAATCGCGCGGGTCGAGCTCGACCAGCACGGCGCCCACGTCCACGATCTGGTTGTCGTTGACGGCGACGCGCGCCACGGTGCCGCCGACCCGCGCGGCAATCTCGGTCACGTGCGTGTCCACCTGCGCATCGTCGGTCGACTCGCGGCCGGCGGTGATCCACAGCCAGACGCCGACGCCGGCGAGCGCGAGGACGATGATGCCGATCCCCAGACGGACGCGCGGGTGACGAAGGAACGAGACCGACGCTTCGGCCATCAGCGCACACCTCCGAGAAGCTGGCGCGCGGCGTCTTCCGCGACGCCGAGCGCGCGAACGAGATTGCCCGTGGCGAGGTTCGAGGTGAACAGCGCCGAAATGTACTGGTTGCTGGCGAGCGCGACGGCTTCCTGAGCCTGGACCACGTCGATGTTGCCGGCGACGCCTGCGGCGAACCGGTCGCGCGCCTGGGTCAGCTGACTCGCGGCGAGCTCGCGCGAGCGGGCGGCGACCTCGAGCTGCTCCTGGCCGGCCTGCAGGTCCAGAAACGCCGTGCGGATCTCGTAGTAGATGCCGCCCTTGAGATCCTCCGCTTCGGCGCGCCGGCTCTTCAGCTCCGCGTCGACTTCCATCAGCTTGCCTGTGGTCCTGCCGCCCTGGTAGATCGGAACGCGGACCGCACCGGTGACGTTGAAGCTGCCGCGCAAATCGTTCACCGATCGACCGATGTCGCCGTAGTCGGCGGTGATGAGGACCGACGGCCGCGTTTCGCCGACGACCGCCTGCCGGCTGGCAAGAGCGGCCTGAACCCGCGCGAGCGCCGCCTGATAATCGCCGCGCGCGTTGTAGGCCCGGTCGAGCGCCTGCTCGAGCGTCATGTCGGGGACGCCCACCGGCTTGATCTCGTCGGCCAGCGTGAAGGCCTGGCCGAGCGGAAGGCCGATGATGCGCGCGAGCTGCAGCTTCGCCTTCTCGAGCTCGGCCTGCGCCGCCGTGACGCGTTGTTTCGCCGTGGCGAGCTGCACGTCCGCGCGCACCACGTCGATGCCGGCCACGACGCCGGCAGCCTTGAGGTCGGTCGCCTGCTCGAAGAGCGCCTGCGCCGTGTCGCGCTGGGCGCGCGCCGCCTCGACCAGCGCCTGCGCCGCCAACGCCTGCGTATACGAATTCGCGGACACCAGGATGACGACGTCGCGCGCGTTCTTCACGTCGAAGCGCGCGGCACGGACGTTGTGTGTTTCCGCCCGCGACTCGTTGATGGCCTTCAGGTCGAACACCGACTGCGCGAGAAACACGCGGGCATCGAAGACGTTGAAAGGGCCGACGACCGAGGGGATGCCGGCGGGCAGCGGAAATCCGAACGCGGCGAGGTTGACCTGCTCGCGCGTGCCGGAGATGCGCGCGTTCAGGTTCGGCAGCAGATCGCTCAGCGCGCGCCAGCGCGCGCCGCCCGCCTGATCCACGCGCTGCTCGGCGAGGACCACGCCAAGGTTGTGTTCGAGGGCGCGCTGGACGGCGTCCGCGATGGTCAGCGCCAGCGGCGCTGCCGTGGCCGTGCCCGTCGGGATGCCGCGCTGGAACGGGCTGAGCGTCTGGCTCTCGGCGGTCGCGGGCAGCAGCCCACTCGCGGAGGAAGCGACCAGCAGCAGCATCAGCGGAACGGCTCTCACGGAAGTCCCTTTCCCGCCCGGCCGGGGGCTCGACGAGAGGGCGCGGCGACCAGAGCCGTCGAGGAGCCAGCTGGCGGACGGCGCGATCGGGTCCGATCGCGCAAATTCGTAGGGTACCACGCAGCGCCCCGTTCTGGTGGGGCAGCGTGGCCATCCGTCCCGCCTTGGGCTGTGAACGGCGATTTGTCCGGCGCGAGGTTCGCCGAGCACGGCTGGACCATCGAGCGCTAGACCCGCCACGAAAACACGAAGACTCGAAACGAGGCTCGGAACAAGGCAGATGTAGTGCAGGCCTTCAGGCCTGCCGTGACGCTGTCGCGGCGATGGTGTCGCCGCCGGCGTCGCCTATCTCAAGTCGGCCGGGTCTCGTCGCGGCCCTGGCCGCGCTCGCGGCGCTCGATGACCAACGGAGCCGGAAATGACGACGGACGACTACCGCCGCGCGCTCGAGACGGCGATTCGCGAGTACGAAGCGCTCGGGCAGCAGCGGCAGGACATCGACAAGCGCCAGCGGCTCCAGACGATCGGCTTCGACCTCTCGAAGTATGCGAACGATCTCGCCGCGACTCACACCATCCTCAAACGGCTGAACGAGTCGGGCGAACTGCGGTTCATTCCGCACGGGAACGAGCCCCGCAAGCACGCCTACCTGTGGAACCACGGGCCCCACGTCGTGGCGCTCGGGCCCGACATCGCGGCGTTCATGCGCGATGCCGGCCTCGAGCGCGAGGCGATGCGCGCGCGCCAGGAGCCCGTGCCGCCGCGTTCAAGGGCCCGGAAGACGCCGAGAACGACGAAGAGGACGAGACCGCCGACATCTCCGCGCGCGTGGCCGGCGTCGTCGCCGTCTACTCCGCCATCGGCCTGCGCGACGAGGAAACCAACCTTCGCCTGGGCAAGGCGTTGATGGCCGGTCCGGGGCAGTGGCAGACGATCACGCGGCTGCGTCGCGATCCGCACGACGTGTCGCCGTCGTGCTGGCTGCACGGCTCCTCCTGGTGTTTTTCCGCCGGGTAAGGCTTTCGCCGATGACGATGGCGGTCGCCGACATGGTGTTTCATGGTTTGGTGTTTCTCTGCGGACTCTGCGGACTCTGCGGCGATTATCGTGGTCAGGTCCGGCTGAAGCCGGACACCACCGAGACGACCGAGACGACCGAGACGGCCGAGACGACCGAGACGACCGAGACGACCGAGACGACCGAGACGACCGAGACGACCGGACACCACCAAGAGACCGAGAGCCCGACACGATGGAGACGTGGCTCGTCCTGTTTCCCTCGCGAATAGCTTGACTTTTTTCGGCGCGCGGCGCTAACTGGCACTACCGTACGCGCTGCTCATCCGTTTGTCACGCCATCTTGCACAGGAGAGACCATGCCGCGAAATGTCCGCTGGGTCATGTCCGCCTTAGCCTCCCTCGTCTTCGCTCTCATCGTCGTGTCATCGGTCGCGCCGCGAATCTCGGGACAGGCCCAGCCTGCGGGCGGCTCCTCGGGGTTCCCGAGCAAACAGAACGGTGAGTGGGTCAGCTACAACAGCGACATCGAGGGCAGCCGCTACATGCCCCTCGATCAGATCAACGCCTCCAACTTCAACAAGCTCGAGGTCGCGTGGCGCTTCAAGACCGACAACCTCGGCGCGCGCCTCGAGTACAAGCTGGAAGGCGTGCCGTTGATGATCAAAGGCACCCTCTACGCGACCGGCGGCACGCGCCGCGCCGTGGTGGCGCTCGACGCGAAGACGGGCGAGCTGAAGTGGGTGTACAGCCTGGACGAGGGGCGACGCGCGGTCATGGCCCCCCGCGTGCTCTCGGGCCGCGGCCTCGCCTACTGGACCGACGGCAAGGGCGACGAGCGAATCCTCTACAACACGATCGGGTATCGCCTCGTGGAGCTGAATGCCAAGACCGGCCAGCCCGTTGCGACCTTCGGCAAGGGCGGCATGGTCGACCTCAAGGAAGGCGTCGTCTTCGGCAAGCTGGTGAACGGCAAGTGGCAGCAGGTGCAGATCCCGCTCGTGGAGGGTGAAATCGGCACCAACACACCGCCGTTGGTGGTCGGCGACATCGTCGTCGTCCAGTCGGCGATGGCCGAAGGACTCCGCTACGAATACACGAACAACGCCAAGGGCCTGGTGCGCGCCTATGATGCGCGGACCGGCAAGCAGCTCTGGCGGTTCAACATGATGCCGGGCCCCGGCGAGTTCGGCCACGAGACGTGGGAAGGGGACTCCTGGAACTGGACCGGCAACACCGGCGTATGGACCGAGATGTCGGCGGATCCGGAAGCCGGGCTCGTGTACCTCCCCGGTGAATCCCCGACGATCGACGCCTACGGTGGCAGCCGACCGGGCGCCGGCCTCTTTGGCGAGAGCCTCGTGGCGGTCGATCTGAAGACCGGCAAGCGGAAGTGGCACTTTCAGATTGCGCACCATGGGATCTGGGACTTCGACCTGTCTGCGGCGCCGGTGGTCATGGACGTGACGATCGACGGCAAGCCGCGCAAGATCGTGGGACAGCCGACCAAGCAGGGCTGGCTCTACACGTTCGACCGCATCACGGGCGAGCCGATCTGGCCGATCGTTGAGAAGCCGGTCCCGCAGTCCGACGTGCCGGGCGAGAAGAGCTGGCCCACGCAACCGCACCCGACCAAGCCGCCGGTCTACTCGCGCAACATGGTGGCGCCTGAGGACGTGATTGACTTCACGCCGGAGCTGCGTGCCCAAGCCCTGTCGAACCTGAAGAAGTTCCGGTGGGAGCAGTCGCCGTTTGTCCCGTATGTCATCCCGAACGACAAGGTGCTGGGCACGATCCTCATCGCGAGCGCGTCGGGCGGCGTCAACTGGCAGGGCTCCTCGTTCAACCCCGAAACGGGCATCTTCTATACCCAGGCCAGCAACTCCAACGTGTCGGCCTCGAGCCTCTCGCATGAGTACTTCGACAAGATCAAGCCCGAGGTGCACGTCAAGAACAACCACATTCCCATCTGGGAAGCGCCGGGCTTTGCCCAGCCCGGGTTCGAAGCGCCCACCACTAGTGGATATCGGCCGAACCCGGTGGCTGGCGGTGCACCTCCTCCCCCAGCCGGCGCGCCCGCCGCACCTGCTCCTGCTGCCGGCGGCGGTGGCCGTGGCGCGAACCCCTTGACTGAGGGTCTTGGCGGTCTGCCGATCGTCAAGCCCCCCTACGGCGTGATCACGGCGCTCGACATGAACGCCGGCACGCTCAAGTGGCAGGTGCCGCACGGCGATACGCCCGACGCGGTGCGCAACAACCCGCTGCTCAAGGGGATGAACATCCCGAAGACCGGGCAGACCGGCCTCGCCGGCGTGGTCCTCACCAAGTCGCTGGTCATCGTCGGCGACCCGACGGTGACGGCGCCGCCGGATCGGCCACGTGGCGCGATGCTGCGTGCGTACGACCAGCAAACGGGCAAGGAAGTCGGCGCGGTGTGGATGCCGGCGGCCCAGAGCGGAAACCCGATGACCTACATGCTGGACGGCCGGCAGTACATCATCGTCGCGGTGGGTGGCGGAATCTACTCGAGCGAGTACATCGCGTTCGCGCTGCCGCAGGCGGAGATCAAGAAACCGGTCACGCAGTAATCGCGGCCGGCCGTGCCGGCCCAGAGACCGCAGAGAGCGCAGAGAGCAATCGGCTCTGCGCTCTCTCTGGTTTGTGGCTGTTGTCGTGCTTCCGACGATCGGCTCGCTGCCGACCCCGCCACCGTTCCCCACGACAACAGCAGGAAGGAAGGCTGACGATGAAGCGGAAGGGCGAACACGCGAGCCGTTTCACGCGGAGGGATTTTCTCAAGACGACGGCAGGCGCCGGCGCGGTCGCCTTCGCCGGCGTGGGCCCGGCGGGCGCGCAGGCTCCGGAGCGGCCCGCGCGCTGGAACCGCGAAGCCGACGTGGTCGTCATCGGCTCCGGCGCCGCAGGACTGCCCGCCGCCATCGCCGCGCGCCAGCGCGGCGCCTCGGTGGTCGTGGTGGAAGCGAACTTCGACGTCGGCGGCCACGCGATCCTGAGCAGCGGGAACGTGGCGCTCGGAGGCGGCACGAGCAGGCAGAAGAAATACGGCGTCGTCGATTCGCCCGACCTCCTGTTCTCCGACCTCACCGACTGGTCCGTCGTCGAGCCGAACGGGTTTCCCGACTACCGTTACAACGACCGGGAGATCATGCGCGCGTTCGCCGACAACAGTGCCCCGACCTACGAGTTCCTGGTGACCCACGGCGTGATCTTCGTGGAGAAGAGTCCCGACAACGCCGGCGCGGGCGCGACGGGCAACTCCGCGCCGCGGGAGAACCATGCGGCGCCGATGGAGTGGCCGCTGATGCAGACCGGGAAGCCGGTTGACGCGAGCGCCGCTCGCACCGCTTCGTCCGGCATCGGGGTGATCAGGCCGCTCGAGGCGAGCGCGCGCAGGCTCGGCGTGGAAATCCTCCTGAAACACCGGATGACGGCCGTCATCCGCGAGAACCAGTCCTCCGGGAGAGTCCTCGGCGTCGCGGTCGCGAATGAGGGCCGGACGCTGAACATCCGGGCGAAGAAGGGTGTTGTCATCGCGACGGGCGGATCGAGCAGCAACGTCAACTTCCGCAGGATGTTCGATCCGCGCCTCACCGAGGAATATTGCGGTGTGGCGGGCGAGCCCTATACCGCCCAGGACGCGAGCGGCGAGCTCGCCGCGATGAGTGTCGGCGCGTCGCTCTGGGGCGGATTCAACCAGACCGCTGAGTTCGGCCAGCACATCACCAAGGCGGGCCGCATCGGCTGCCAGTACGGCTACGTGAGCCTCCCGTGGGAGCCGTCCAGTCCCATCTTCCATCTCGTTCGCGCCTTGGGTCTCAGGGTGGCCGATTACCACGACGTGATCCTGGTCAACAAGGCCGGCCTGCGGTTCTATGACGAGACCGTGGGGCAGTACACGCAGAACAACTACAACGCGGTCAAGGACTACGTGCCGCACAGCTGGCGCAACGCGGCGAACCTCCGCTACAACCCGCGGAATTTCCTCAACGCCGCGTTGGCGGGCGTGCCGGGCGAGGCGGTGAACGGCGGCGGGCCGATCTGGGCCATCTTCGATTCGGAGGCCGTGAAGCGCGAGAAATGGACCGTGGCGCCGCCCTTCGTGGACACGGCCGCGGGGTTCTTCTTCTCCGCCGGATCGATCGAGGAGCTGGCTGGCCGCATCGTCAACAAGTACCAGGGCAAGCTGATGCCGGCCGCCGCGCTACAGGGCACCGTGGCGCGCTACAACGGCTTCGTCGATTCGGGCACCGACGAGGATTTCGCCAAGCCCTCACCCAAGTACAAGATTCAGACGCCGCCGTTCTACGCCGCCTGGGCGACGCCCGTGATTCACGACACGCGCGTGGGTCTGAGGATCAACGCGAAGTGCCAGGTGGTGGACATGCAGGGCAAGGTCATCCCGGGCCTGTACTGCGGCGGCGAGTCGGCGGGCGGCTTCAGCCTGCACGGCCTCGCGCGCTGCACAGTGCAGGGCCGCCTCGCCGGCCTGAATGCGGCCGCCGAGCCGTAAGGGCCAGAGCGCTTCCCCGTTTCCGTGTGCCGGAGCGCGAGGCTTTCATCCCTCGACAGGCTCGGGATGCCCTGAGCTCGTCGAAGGGCAGCCGAGTGAACGACGCTCGCCTGAAAGGCTCGCGCTACACGGACGTGCAAACCACACTCCTCTGTGTGTGTGCTGGTTTACTTACACGTTCGGCGTGTGCGGTATGGGCGGAATCGTCCGGAAAAGCTCCAAAGAGCGAGCGGTACGTGCGGTTACAGGGCGGAGGCGTCACAATGGGATCCATGGCGCATCTCTTCGACCCGTTGCCAATCCGCTCGCTGACGCTCTCCAACCGCATCATCGTCTCGCCGATGTGCCAGTACTCGAGCGTCGACGGCTTTTCGAACGAATGGCACGACGTGCACCTCGCGAGCCGCGCAGTGGGCGGCGCGGCGCTGGTGTTCACCGAAGCCTCCGCCGTCACGCCCGGCGGCCGGATCAGCCCGCAGGATCTCGGCATCTACGACGATGGGCACGTCGCGGGGCTGGCGCGGATCGTCCGTTTCATTCACGCGCAGGGAACGCTTGCAGGCACTCAGATCGCGCACGCGGGGCGGAAGGCGAGCACCGCTCGCCCGTGGGAAGGCGGCGGCGCCGTGGCACCGGCCGACGGCGGCTGGGAGCCGGTGGGACCGACGGGCGAGCCGTTCGCGGCCGGCTATCCCGTGCCGCGCGCCTTGGGGCTCGCGGAGATTCCGGCCATCGTGGAGGCGTTTCGCGCGGCGGCTCGTCGCGCGCTCGACGCCGGCTTCGACGTCGTCGAGGTGCACGCGGCGCATGGGTATCTCATTCATGAGTTCCTCTCGCCGCTCGTGAACACGCGCACCGATCGGTACGGCGGGTCGTACGACAACCGCGTGCGCCTGTGCCTCGAGGTCGCGGAGGCTGTGCGCGCGGTGTGGCCGGAGCGATTGCCGATGTTCGTGCGCATCTCGTCGACGGACTGGAAGGACGGCGGCTGGGATGTCGAGCAGTCGGTCGAGCTGGCGCGCCGGCTGCGCGATCGCGGGGTCGATCTGGTGGACTGCTCGTCGGGCGGCGCCGTGCACGATCAGAACATTGCGTTCGGTCCCGGCTACCAGGTGCCGTTCGCGGAGCGGATCCGGCGGGACGCGGGCGTGGCCACGGGCGCTGTCGGGCTCATCACCGAGCCTGCGCAGGCCGATGCGATCATCCGCGGCGGACAGGCCGACTGCGTGCTGCTCGCGCGCGAGCTGCTGCGCGATCCGTACTGGCCGCTGCGCGCTGCGCGCGAGCTCGCGCACGCGGTCCCGTGGCCGGCGCAGTACCTCCGCGCCGCGCCCAACGGCACGCCGACGCGGTAGTTGCCGGGATCAAGAAGGAGATCTCTTTTTCGTGTGTCTCCGTGTCTTCGTGTCTTCGTGGTTGCATTTGATCCCGGTATGATGCAGACGTGCGCGCGCTGCTGGTCGAAGACGACGCGACCATCGCGGACTTCGTCGCCAGGGGGCTGCGGGAAGCGGGGTGTGCGGTCGATCACGAATCAGACGGCGAGGCGGGGCTGACCGCGGCCGCCGCTCAACCCTACGACGTCGCGATCGTGGACCTCATGCTCCCCAGGCGCGACGGCGTGTCGCTCATCGAGGAGCTGCGCCGGCGCGGCGTCGCGACGCCGGTCCTGATTCTGAGCGCGCGCCGATCCGTCGACGATCGCGTCCGCGGGCTGCAGGCGGGCGGCGACGACTACCTCACGAAGCCGTTCGCGTTCGCCGAGCTGCTCGCGCGCGTCCAGGCGCTGGTCCGTCGCGCCACGCGCGCGCCCGAGCCGACGACGCTGACCGTTGACGATCTGGTGCTGGATCTGCTGTCGCGGCGCGTCACCCGCGGGGGCAAGCCGGTCGACGTGCGCCCGCGCGAGTTCGCGCTGCTCGAATTCCTGATGCGCCATGCCGGACACGTCGTGTCGAAGACGATGATCCTGTCGCACGTGTGGAACTACAACTTCGATCCCCAGACCAACGTCGTGGACGTGCTGGTGAGCCGGCTGCGCGAGAAGATCGACCGTCCCTTCGAGAAGAAGTTGTTGCACACCGTCCGCGGGGTCGGGTACGTGCTTCGTGCCTAGGGGTTCCGGCCGGCCGCTGTTGTTTGGTCTGCGGCTCGCGCTGTGGTACGCGACGCTGTTCGTATCCGGCGCGATCGCGATCGTCTTCGTCACCTACTCCCTCACCGCGACGTCACTGGCGCAGCGCGACCAGCAGATCATCAAAGGGAAGCTCGGCGACTATGCGGCGGCGTACCGGCGCGGCGGCGTGCGGGTGCTGGCGGCCACCGTCCGCGCCGAGCAGCAGACGGCGCCCGAGCGGCTGTTCGTCCGCGTGGTGGATCGCGGCGTGGAGTCGGTCGTCCTGAGCAACCCGGAGGGCTGGGATCCCTCGAAGCTCGAAATCGTCTCGGCCAACCTCGCCGACGGCACGCTCGTGCAGGTGGGGAAGAGCACCGAGGCGCGCGACGACCTGCTCGCACGATTCCGCGCCACGCTCGGGTTCGTCACCCTGCTGATCGTCGTCGTCGCGCTCACCGGCGGCTGGCTGGCCACGCAGTCGGCGCTCTCTCCAATCCGCCGCCTGACGCTCGCGGTACAGCAGATTATCCGCACCGGCCGCACCGACGCGCGCGTCCCGCTCGACGGGTCGGGCGACGCGCTCGACGAGCTGACGGCGCTCTTCAACACGATGCTCGACAAGATTGAGGGGCTCGTCACGTCGATGCGCGGCGCGCTCGACAATGTGTCGCACGATCTGCGCACGCCGCTGACGCGGTTGCGCGGCACGGCCGAGATCGCCCTTGCGTCGCCGGGCACGGGAGGCGAGGCGGTGGAGCGGTACCGCGAGGCGCTCGCCGACTGCGTCGAGGAATCCGATCGCGTGCTGGTGATGCTCGACACGCTGATGGACATCTCGGAGGCCGAGAGCGGCACGATGCAGCTGCAGCGCGAGCGGGTCGCGCTCGCCGACGTCGTCGCCCGCGCGATGGATCTCTATCGCGACGTCGCCGACGCGAAAGGCGTCGGCGTGTTCGTGGCGTCCGGCTTCAGCCGGACCTCACCGAACGGGGCCGACGACGTCGTCGTCACCGCCGACCGCACACGGCTCGAACAGGTGGCGGCGAACCTGCTCGACAACGCGATCAAGTACACGCCCCCGGGCGGTCGCGTCGACGTGCAGGTGCTTCGCCAGCAGGACGCTGCCGTGCTGCAGGTCCGCGATACCGGTCCGGGCATTCCTCCCGACGAGCTGCCGCGCGTCTTCGACCGGCTGTTCCGCGGGGACACGAGCCGTGCCGAACGGGGGCTCGGCCTGGGCCTCAGCCTGGTGAAGGCCGTCGTCGAAGCACACGGCGGCACGGTCAGCGTCGCGAGCGAGCCCGGCCGCGGCTCGACCTTCACCGTGTCTTTACCTACCCGACCTACCTGACCTACCCGACCTACCTGACCTACCCGACCTACCTGACCTACCCGACCTACCTGACCTACCCGACCTACCTGTCCCACCCGACCTTTCACCTTTGTAATGTTGCTGTAACGGCTCCGCAAGGCAGTCCTCCGTCTAACTCCTTAGAATCGATCTCGAACACACGAAAGGACTGAAGGACCATCATGAACCCACGTTTCAATCTCACCCAGCGGGCCGCGCGGATCAGTTTGGCGGCGCTCGCTGCTGCACTTCTGATGGCCGGTGCCGCCTGGCACGGGCTGGCTGCGGACGGCCAGACCACGCATGCCGCGATGGCCACGGTCACGACCCCGATCACGCACGCCGTTGCCGGCGGTCGTGATTCCTACGCCGACGTGGTCAGCGTGGCTGCGCCGGCGGTGGTGACGATTCGTACGGAAGGCAAGACCCGGATGTCGCCCACGATGTTCGACGGGCAGGATCCGGACGATCTCCTCCGCCGCTTCTTCGGCGACCAGTTCGGCGGCGGACCGCGCGGCGAGCGGGGACCTCGCGCGCTCGGTTCGGGCGTGATCGTCTCGACCGACGGCTACATCCTGACCAACTACCACGTCGTTGACGGCGCGGACGACATCAAGGTCGAGCTGACTGACGACCGCACCCTGCCGGCCAAGGTGGTCGGCTCGGACAAGGCGAGCGACCTCGCCCTGCTGAAGGTCACCGCCGGCGACCTCCACCCCATCGCACTCGGCAACTCCGACGCGGTGAAGGTCGGCGACGTCGTGCTCGCGCTCGGCAACCCGCTCGGCGTGGGCCAGACCGTGACGATGGGGATCATCAGCGCGAAGGGACGGTCCACGAGCGTCGGCGACGGCAGCTACGAGGACTTCCTGCAGACCGACGCGCCGATCAACCACGGCAACTCGGGCGGCGCGCTCGTGAACACGAAAGGCGAGCTGGTCGGCATCAACTCGCAGATCCTGTCGAACTCCGACGGCAACATCGGCATCGGCTTTGCGATTCCGGCGAACATGGCCAAGCACGTGATGGACGACCTGCGCACGAAGGGCAAGGTCACGCGTGCGCAACTCGGCGTCACCGTGCAGCAGGTGACATCGGACATGGCGCAGAGCCTCGGTTTGAAACAGGCCGGCGGCGCGATCGTCAGCTCCGTGTCGCCGGGCAGCGCGGCGGAGCGGGCTGGAGTGCAACGCGGCGACGTCATCGAGGCCTTCAACGGGCAGCCGGTTCACGACTTCAACACGCTGCGCAATCGCGTGGCGGAGGCGGGGCCGGGTTCGACCGCGGATCTCACCCTTCTTCGCGACGGCAGCGAGAAGCACCTCAGCGTGAAGCTCGATGAGGCACACCCCGAGAAGTCGGCGCGCAGGAGCGACGACGAGCCCGCGGGCGCCGACCAGACAGCGCTTGGCGTGTCGGTGTCGCCGCTGACGCCGGAGCTCGCGTCGCAGCTGCGCGCGCCGAAAGACGCGCACGGTGTCGTCGTCGAGGAGGTCAACCCGGACGGCCGCGCGGCCTCGGCGGGCATCCAGTCGGGCGACATCATCCAGGAAGTGAATCGTCAGCCCGTGCGCTCGGTGGACGACCTGAAGGCGGCGCTGAAGAAGTCGAGCGACAAGCCGACGCTGCTCCTGATCAACCGTCAGGGCAACGACATCTTTCTCACGGTACGACCCTCGAAGGGCTAAGGGCTGAGGGCTGAGGGCTGAGGGCTAAGGGCTGAGGGCTGAGGGCTGAGAGCTGAGCCATGTCTATGGGTACCAAGCAGGTCTGAGCTACCATAACGGACCGACCCGCAGAGGGCACAGAGCTAATCAGCCACAGAGAGGGCACAGAGCTAATCAGCCACAGAGACACTGAGACACAGAGAAGAATGTGCCTTCTCCGTGTCTCTGTGTCTCCGTGGCTGGTATCCTCTGTGTGCTCTGCAGCCTCTGTGTCGAGGATGATCCAGATGGACCTCGGTCTCAGAAACAAGACGGCGATGGTTGGCGGCGCCAGCAAAGGGCTGGGGCTTGCCGTGGCGCGCGCGCTCGCAGCCGAAGGCGCGCGGGTGTCGATCGCGTCGCGCGACGCGGACGCCATCAAACGCGCGGCCGACACGATCAGCCGGGAGACCGGCGGCGACGCCATCGCCGTGGCCGCCGATCTGAGCCAGGCCGACGCCATCGCGCTGTGGCATGCGGCGACGGTGAAGCAGCTCGGCGACGTCGATCTGCTGTTCGCCAACACCGGGGGTCCGCCGGCCGGCACCGCGCTCGCCTTCGACGATGCGGCGTGGCAGTCGGCCTTCGATCTGCTGCTGATGAGCGTCATCCGGACGGTGCGCCTGGTCGTGCCGTCGATGCGCGCGCGCGGCGGCGGTTCGATCCTGATTGGCACCTCGTCCACCGTGAAGGAGCCGGTGCCGAGCCTCGCGTTGTCGAACGTGATGCGATCCGGCGTGACCTCGTTCGCCAAGACGCTGTCGCTCGAGCTCGCGCGGGACCGGATTCGTGTGAACACGCTCATCCCGGGTCGGATCGCGACCGACCGGCTGCGGCAGCTCGACGAGATGAACGCGACGAAGGCCGGCATTGCCCTCGAAGAACAGCAGACGCGCGGCGCGGCCACCATTCCAATGGGCCGCTACGGCGCGCCGGACGACTTCGGCCGGGTGGGGGCGTTTCTCCTGTCCGACGCCGCGTCCTACATCACGGGCGCGTCGGTGCAGGTGGACGGCGGGTTGATCAAAGGACTCTTCTAAGTGAGCGTCGCGCGGAAGATTCTGCTGGCGATGTCGACGAATGCCTGGCTGCGTGAACGCGCCACGAAGACGGCGTTCGTGCGGCGATCCGTCTCCACGTTCATGCCCGGCGAACGGCTCGAGGACGCGATGGCCGCCGCGTCGGCGCAGCAGGCGCAGGGCATTGGCACGATCTTCACGAAGCTCGGCGAGAACCTCGCGCGCGTTGAGGAAGCCGAAAGTGTCACGCGGCACTATCTCGACACGCTCGACACGGTGCAGGCCGCGGGCCTCCGCGCGCAGATCTCGGTGAAGCCGACGCAGCTCGGCCTCGACCTCGACACGGAGCTCTGCTTCCGCAACCTGCAGCGGCTCGTGGACCGCGCGGCGGAGCGCGACACCTTCGTCTGGATCGACATGGAGAGCTCGCCGTACGTCGATCCGACGCTGGAGCTGTTCCGCCGCACGCGCGCGCGGTCGCCGCGCATCGGGATCGCGCTGCAGGCGTATCTCTACCGGACGGAAAAGGACATCGAGTCGCTGCTGCCGCTTGGATCGGCGATCCGCCTCGTGAAGGGCGCATACCTGGAATCTGCGGATGTCGCCTTTCCAAAGAAAGCGGACGTCGACGAGAACTTCTACAAGCTGTCGTGCCGGCTGCTCGGCGACGAGGCGCAGCGCGCCGGAGGGCTGCTGCACGTGGCGACGCACGATCCGCGGCTCGTCGATCGCCTCGCCGCGTTCATCGACGAGCACGGCGTCCCGAAGTCGGCGTACGAATATTCCATGCTGTACGGCATCCAGCGTCCGCTCCAGCAGCGGCTCGTGCAGGCGGGGCGGCCGCTCCGCGTGCTCATCGCGTACGGCGAGTACTGGTTCCCCTGGTACATGCGCCGCCTCGCCGAACGGCCCGCCAACGTCATGTTCGTCGTCAAAAACCTGTTTCGGTGAAGGGATTCGGGATTCGGGATTCGGGATTCGGGATTAGTTCGTAGTGCAGGCCTTCAGGCCTGCCGTTTGTAGCCTTTATGAAAACAGCTCGTGTCGCTTCGATCTTCGTGCTGGCCATGATCGGCGCGGTCGGCCTCGGCGCTCAACGCCGCGGCGGCGGCGCGCAGCCCGACGGCCTGGCCTTCCGGTTCCTCGGCCCCGCGGTGGGCAACCGCGTCGCGTCGATCGCCGGCGTGCCGGGCGACCCCTCGATCTACTACGCGGGCGCGGCCTCGGGCGGCGTCTGGAAGACGACCGACGGCGGCATCCGCTGGGCGCCCGTGTCCGACAGCATGCCGGTCGCCGCGATCGGCGCCCTCGCCGTCGCGCCCTCCGATCCGAGCACGGTCTGGGCGGGCACCGGGGAAGCGTGGGCGATTCGCGACAGCGACGTGATTGGCGACGGCATCTACAAATCGACGGACGCCGGCAAGACGTGGACGCACGTGGGACTCGACGAAACGGGCCGCATCGGCCGCATCCTCGTGCATCCGACGAATCCCGACGTCGTGTTCGCCTGCGCCATCGGACGCATCACGGGACCGCAGCAGGAGCGCGGCGTCTACCGCACGACCGACGGCGGCCAGCACTGGGACCGCGTGCTCTTCGTCGACGAGAACACGGGGTGCTCGGGCCTCTCGATGGACGCGAAGAACCCGCGCACGATATTCGCGGGGACGTGGCAGGTCGAGATGCATCCGTGGGCGATGCTGAGCGGGGGCGCCGGCAGCGGCATCTACGTGTCGCACGACGGCGGAACGAAGTGGACGAAGGTCGAAGCGTCCGGTCTCCCGCGCGCGCCGCTCGGCAAGATCGACGTCGCGGTCGCGCCGTCCGACTCGAATCGCGTGTACGCGCTCATGCAGACCAGGGATCAGGGCTCGGTCTGGCGCTCCGACGACGGCGGGACGACCTGGCGCGTGGTGAACTGGTCGCGCGAGCTCATCGGGCGCGCCGGCTACTACATTCACCTCGCGGTCTCCCCGGCCAACGAGGACGAGATTCTGATTTCGAACAGCTCGTTCTTTCAGTCGGTGGACGGCGGACAGACGTTCCGCAGCGTCAACTGGGGCGGCGACAACCACGACATCTGGTGGGATCCGAAGGACGCCGATCGCTTCGCGATCACGCACGACGCCGGCATCACCATCACGACGCAGCACGGCCGCAGCACCGAGCGCGTCCAGCTGCCGATCGGCCAGATGTACCACGTGACGGTCGACAATCAGATCCCGTACTACGTCTACTCGAACATGCAGGACGACGGGACGATGCGCGGGTCGATGGTGGCGTCGGAGGGCGCGGGCGCCGGCTACAACGCATCCGGCAACACCTGGGACCATGGGCTCGGCGGCTGCGAGTCCGGCTTCACCGTTCCCGACCCCGCCGATCCGAACATCGTCTGGTCCACCTGTTACGGGAACAAGGTGACGCGGTACGACCACCGGACGAAAATCGCGCGGTCGGTGGCGCCCTGGATGATCACGCTCGACGCACCGCCGCAGGATTCGAAGTATCGCTGCCACTGGTCGGCGCCGCTCGCGATCGATCCGTTCGACCACAACAACGTCTACTACGGCTGCAACGTCATCTTCAGGACCACCAACGGCGGCCAGAGCTGGCAGGTCATCAGTCCGGATCTGTCCACGCAGGATCCGTCCCGCATCATGTCGTCCGGCGGCATCGTCGGCGACAACCTCGGGCAGTTCGCGCCGGAAGTGATTTTCGCCATCGCGCCGTCCGAGGTGGAGAAGGGCCTCGTCTGGGCCGGCACCAACGACGGCAAGATCTGGTACACGAAGGACGGCGGGGCGAAGTGGAACGACGTGTCGACGAACGTCACGGGTCTGCCCGCGTGGGGCGTCGTGTCGAAGATCGAGCCGTCGCACTTCAGCGGCGGCACGGCGTACGTGGCGGTGGACGCGCACCTGATGGACAGCCGCGAGCCGTACATCTTCAAGACGACCGACTACGGCGCGACGTGGAAGCGGGTGAACGGCGACCTGCCGAACACGCATCCGCTGTCGTACGTGAAAGCGGTTGCCGAGAATCCGAACAAGCCGGGGATGATCTTCGCCGGCACCGGACACGGCTTCTTCTATTCCACCGACGATGGCGGGCACTGGACCGAGCTGGCGGCGGGGCTGCCGCACGCGCCGGTCGGCTGGGTCGTCGTCCAGAAACAGTTTCACGACGTTGTCGTGTCAACGTATGGCCGGGGCCTCTACGTCCTCGACGACATCACGCCGCTCGAGCAGAGCACGCCGGCGACGACGGATGCGGTGGCGCACCTCTTCACGCCGCGTCCGGCATACCGGTGGACGCAGCGCGGGCGCGCGCTGATCAACTACTCGCTGAAGGCGGCACCGCGCGGGCCGGTGCAACTGCAGGTGCTCGATGCGGACGGCACAATCGTCCGCGATCTGCGCACGACGCCGCGCGCGGGCCTCAACCGGGTGTCCTGGGATCTCCGGTACGAAGCCCCGCGGCTCATCGCGATGCGGACGACGCCCGCCGAGAATCCGCACATCTGGGAGGAGCCGCGCTTCCGCGGACAGGACACGCGGCCGGTCACGCACTGGGGGCTCGAGCCGGCGCAGGTCGGACCGATCGTGGCGCCGGGCAAGTACACCGTGAAGCTGACGGTCGATGGCCAGTCGTCGACGCAGCCGATCGAGATTCTGAAGGACCCGAAGATCGCAACGTCGCTGGCCGATCTCGATTTGTCGGTGAAGCTGCAGCTTCGCCTGCGTGACGACATCAGCGCGGCGGCCGACATGGTGAACACGCTCGAAGTGATGCGCAAGCAGCTCGAGGACGTGACGAAGGCGTTCAAGAACGATCGCACGAAAGAGGCGCTGCTCAAGCAGGTCGCGGAGATGGACAAGAAGCTGTTCGACGTCGAGGCGAAGCTGCTCGAGCCGGCGCAGATGACGAGCGACGACAAGTATTTCCAGCAGGCCTACCGCGTCTACATGAACCTGATCTGGCTCAACGGCGAGGTCGGTCCGGGCGCGGGCGACGTCGCCGGCGGCGCGGATTTCGCGCCGACCGACACGTCGGTCAACCTGATGGAAACGATCGAGAAGGATCTGAACACCGCGAAGGCGGACTACAAGACGCTGATGGAGCGCGACGTGCCGGCGTTCAACCGCGCCATCGGCAGCGCGATCACGCCGCTCACCGGCGGGCGGCAGTAAGAGGGCTGAGGGCTGAGGGCTAAGGGCTGAGGGCTGAGGGCTGAGGGCTGAGGGCTGAGGGCTGAGGGCAGATGTAGTGCAGGCCTTCAGGCCTGCCGGAGGAAGACGGTGGCACGGATATCTCGTCTCGCGATCGCGGTTGTTGTGGGCGTCCTCGCGCTCGTTCCGTACCGGGCGCCGCAGGCTGCGGCCGGCGCCGGGCCGTCGATCTGGCCGGCGTCCACCTGTGGGGCCACGGCCGGAGGACGCTGACGATTGCGGAGTGCGGATAGCGCAGTGCGGGCGTTCTGGCTGACCCTCTTCGCAGTCGGCGCGGCCGTGGTGCTGGTGTTTGGCTGGCAGGGCGGCGAGCCGTGGACGGCCGCGGCCTTCGTCGTGTTCTTCGCGTCGCGCGTGGGGCGGTCGGTGATCAAGCGCCCGCTGGTCGTCTCGCCGACCGACGACCCCGTCCGCCGCGCGCACTACTTCATCGCCGTCACCGCCGGCGGCTATCTGGGCACCGGCGCGCTCGCGGCGCTTGCCGCGATCTTCGGCGAGGGGCAGGAGTGGGTGTACGTCGCGCCGTTCTTCCTCATCATGGGCGCGGCGCAGTTCGCGCTGTTGTTGGGACGGGCGCAGCCCTAAAAGGGCGGGCGATCGCTGTGCCCACGGCGAGGATGTTCGGTTGCCGCCCTGTTGTTCGTTATGGACTGTAGGGCGGTGTCTGCCGGCGAGAGGCGAGGTGTGTGCACATGGTGTCCAGTCGGACAACTCGGTATGATGGCGACCGAATTGCCGGTGCCAAGCGACCCACGCCAGCCAGCCGATGCCGATGTGACGCCGCTTGCGGCCGAGGCCGAAGCCACGCTCCAACTCCTGCAACGGGCGCGCGCCGGCGACCGCACCGCCCTGGAGACGCTGATCGCGCGTTACCTGCCACGGCTGAAGCGGTGGGCCAGCGGCCGCATGCCGATCTGGGCGCGCGACGTGGCCGACACCGACGACATCGTCCAGGAGGCGGTGCTCCGGACGTTCGCCCGCCTCGACGACTTCGAGCCGCGGCGAGAGGGTGCGCTGCAGGCGTACTTGCGGCAGGCGATTCTCAATCGCATTCGCGATGAGCTCCGCCGCGCGGGAAGCCGGACGCCGTCAATCGAGCTCGATCCGCACAGCCCCGATCCTGGAGCGTCGCCCTTCGAGTACGCGGTCGGCACTGAAATGGCTGAGCGATACGAAGCGGCACTGACCTCGCTGTCCGACGACGACCGCGAAGCGATTGTCGCGCGTGTCGAGCTCGGCGGCACCTACGAAGAAGTGGCGGCGGCGCTCGGGAAACCCACCGCCGATGCCGCGCGAATGGCGGTCGGACGCGCGCTGCTCAGGCTGGCGGAAGCCATGGGCCGTGGCTGACGAGCCAGACGTCCTGATCGATCTCGCCACAGCGATCTCCGATGGCGCGCCGGTCGACTGGCCGTCGGTGCAGTCCTCGAACATCAGCGAAGCGGATCACGCGGTCCTGCAGCACCTGCGCGTGATCGCCGAAATCGTCTCCCTGCAGCAGCGGCTCATGTCGCAGCCGGTCCACACGTCGGTCGTCGACGAGCTGCGCCAGGACGCACCGCGCGCGCCCGACGCGCGCGAGGCGCTGCCGTCCTGGGGTCCCCTCAGGCTGATCCGACTGGTGGGGCAGGGGGCCTTCGGCGAGGTGTACCGGGCGTGGGATTCGCGCCTCGATCGCGAGGTGGCGCTGAAGCTGCTGCGGCGTCGCGAGTCGCGCCGATCCAGCGGGTCCTCGCTGGTTGACGAGGGCCGGCTCCTCGCGAAGGTTCGCCATCCCAACGTCATCACGGTGTACGGCGCGGAGCGGATCGGCGATCACGCCGGCGTCTGGATGGAGCTCGTCGACGGGCCGACGCTCGCGCAGCTCGTCGCGTCGAACGGACCGTTCGCGCCCGACGAGGTCGCGCGGATCGGACGCGACCTCTGCGGCGCGCTCGCCGCCGTCCACCGCGCCGGGCTTCTGCATCGCGACATCAAGGCGCAAAACGTCATGCGCGACGCCGACGGCCGCATCGTGCTGATGGACTTCGGCGCGGGACGCGAGGAGCAGACAGCCGTCGCGTCCCCGCGCGACATGGCGGGCACGCCGCTCTATCTTGCCCCCGAAATCTTCGAGGGCGCCGCCGCCTCGGTGCAGTCCGACATCTACAGCCTCGGTGTGCTGCTCTATCACCTCGCGACCGGCGCCTATCCGGTTGACGCGTCAAGCTTCGTCGGGATTCGCGATGGACACCGGCGCGGGGCTCGTCGATTGCTGGCAGACGCGCGTCCCGACCTGCCGCGCGCGCTGGTTGGCGTCATCGACCGCGCGCTCGCGCCTGAGCCAGCCGCGCGATTCGACAGCGTCGGATCGATGGAGGCGGCACTTGCCGCGCTCGCGCCGGCTGCGGAGCCACAACCCGCTCGTAAGCATCTGACGGTGGTGTCGATGGTCGCCGCTGCGGCGCTCATCACGGTCGCCATCGTTGCCGTGCAGAGAGCCGTGGCGCCGCGCGCCACGAGCGGGATGGTCATCCGTCGCGTCGCCGCTGACGCGCCAGTCGATGGCACGACCGGACTCTCGAGCGACGGCCGATATGTGAGTCGCGTCGACTGGGCCAGGACGGGCAACCTCGTCCTCACCGATCTGACGACGGGCGAGACGCGCCCGCTGACGAAGAAAGCCTCGTGGTTCGAGTCTGACGAAGCCGCCGAGTTTTCGGCGTTCTCACCCGACGACAAACAGATCGCCTACGTCTGGCTGACGACGGCTGGCGGATACGACCTGCGTGTTGTCGGCGCCGACGGTTCGCAGCCTCGTGTGCTCTATCGCGACGAAGAGACGGTGTACATCCCGTTCGTCGAATGGTCGCCGGACGGCAAGAGTCTTCTGATCATCCTGAACCGTCGGGACGACACGCACCAGATGGCGATCCTCCCGATTGCCGGCGGACGCCCGCGCGTGCTCAAAACGTTCGATTGGCGTTCTCCGGGCAAGGTGTGCTTTTCGCCTGATGGCCGGTACGTGGCCTACGACGTTCCGCAGCAGGAGGGCGCTCCGGAGCGCGACATCTTTGCGCTCGCTGTCGACGGCAGCCGCGAGGTGCCGCTCGTACAGCACCCCGCGAACGACTTCGTGCTCGGCTGGATGCCCGATGGCCGGCGGTTTCTCTTTGGCAGCGACCGCAGCGGAACGATCGGAGCCTGGTCCGTCCCGGTGGCGGACGGTAGGCCTGTCGCGGTGCCGGAGCTGCTTCGGCCCGACCTGGGATCTGGCTGGCCGATTCGCGTCACCCCGAGCGGCTCGTACTACTACGGCGTGCCGGTGACGACGAACGACATCTACACGGCGACGCTGGATGCGACGCTGAGCACGATCGTGGAGCCGCCGGCGCAGACCGTTCAACGGTTCGCCGGAACGAACAAATGGCCGGAGTGGTCGCCCGATGGACGGCAACTCGCCCACGTGTCGCAGTTCAGATTCGGCACCGGTGGCTCAGCTCCGCTGACGCTCGCGATTGAGTCGCTCGACAGCGGCACGCGGCGCGAGCTCACGCCGCGATTGAGCTTCTTCTCGCGGCTTCGGTGGGCGCCCGATGGAGGCTCCCTTCTTGCCAACGCCAGGGACGACCAGAACCGCGGCGGTCTCTTCCGGATCGACGTTCAGAGCGGCGCGGCTACGATGGTGGTCCCCAGTGGAGGCATACCGCGCCAGTCAGCCTGGTTCAGCGACGGCAAGGCGATCCTCTACTGGGATGCGGCCGCGGGTCCCGACGCGCCGATCATCAAACGAGATCTGGAGTCTGGCGCCGAGCAGCCGGTGCATCGCGGCGGAGATTTCGCCTTGTCACCCGACAATCGCTGGCTGGTCGTGACCGAGGAGGCCACGCAGAAGACGTCAGCCGTCCTCAGGCTCGTACCGCTCGGCGAAGGTGTCGCCCGCGACCTGATGGAAGCAGGATCGGGTAGCTTCAACCTTGGGTGCTCGTGGGCGCCCGATTCGCGTCGCGGCCTCTGCATCAAGTCGCAGGAGGGCAGCCCGACTGAGCTGTGGCGGTTCTCGATCGACGGAAGCCCGCCTCACCGTCTGCTGGTGATGGACGGCATGACCGAGGTCCGCGTCAACCCCGACGGCCGCCGGATTGCTTTCTCGGTGGGGAAAGGGGTAACCGAGCTCTGGGTGACGGAGAACTTTCTGCCGGCACCCGCGACACGCAAGCATTGACCCTCGAGGCTGTATGAATTTCAAGGCAGCAGTGTGCGTGGCGATGGCCGCGTGCATGCCGTCGACGGTGTCCGCGCAGACGGCACAAGACTCAGCGCTCGTCGGAACGGTCACCGATGCGACCGGCGGAGTGCTGCAGGGTGCCACCCTCGTCGCCTCGAGCCCGCAATTGATTGGCGGCTCGCGAACGGCGACCAGCGATCGGCAAGGCGCCTTCCGCTTCGCACAACTGACACCGGGTGTCTACGAGATCGCCGCGACGCTCGGCGGATTCCGACCGGGCACACGCCAGAACCTCCGCCTGCCGGCCGGCGCGACGATGACCGTCGACCTTCAACTGGAGATCGCCGGCGTCGCGGGCAGCGTCAGCGTCACCGGCGACCCGCCGATGGTCGACGTCCGAAGCGCGGCGGCGCCGACGAACGTCGACGACGACCTGCTTCAGAACCTTCCGATGCACAGGAATCTGGAGAGCGTCATGAATCTCACGCCGGGCATTACGGCCGGCGTGGCGCTCGGCGGCACTCAGAAGTCGAACGCGTTCCGCGTCGACGGCGTGAACACGAGCGAGCCGGCTCTTGGAGCGAACTTCAGCACCTTCAACTACAACTGGGTGCAGGAGGCACAGGTGGTGTCGCTTGGCGCGGGCGCCGAGTACGGCGAGTTCACCGGCGCGGTTGTCAACGCCGTCGTCCGGTCGGGCAGCAACCGCTTTTCCGGCCTCGGCGAATACTTCAGGGTCCGTCCGAATGCCGCAGACCTGAAATCGAACCAGATCCTGGCCGACTGGGACGGTTCCGCGCAGGTCGGCGGACCGCTGATCAGAGACCGGCTGTGGTTTTTCAGCGGCTTCGAATACGCCAGGCGCGACCGACGGCCGGCAGGATTTGCGGGTCCCGAGCTCACGAGCGATCGGGCCCCGAAGTTCATCGCGAAGCTGAATGCGGCGCCGTCCTCGCGCTTACGCCTGGAGGGCTTCCTCGAGAAGGACGCGCCCGAGGAAATCGGCGAGGGTCTCGGCGGGCCGTTTCGGCCCGAGGCGCTGTGGACCTATCAGAATCCCCACACGACGTGGAACGCGCGTCTCGGCTGGACGATGAACGATCGGACGACCGTCGAGATTCGACACGGCGGTTATCGAGGCGTCGACGCGAACGAGCCAACGCCACCGAACACCCGATCCGGTCCGCCGCCCCACGTGGACGAAGACACCGGCATGCAGTCCGTCAATGTCCCGTACTTCACGCGGTTCGCGCCGAAGTCTGCGTCGCTCTCGGCCACGCTCACCCACTATGTGGATGGGGTCGTTGGCCGGAGCCATGAGCTCAAGGTCGGTGCCGAGCTCGAACGAGCCACGGCGCGGGACGAATTCGGGTATCCCGGTGGACGTCAGTACAACGACGTCGGCGGCGAACCCGACATCGTGATTCTGGAGGACATGGAAATCTACGATCCCACCAGCACCCGCACCAGGGTCTACGCGCAGGACGCCTGGACGATCACGGACAGGCTCACCATCAGCCCCGGCGTCCGCCTTGCGATGAATCGCGGGTCGGTTCCCGGCAAGGGACGGGTGTTTTCCACCAATCCGGTTTCTCCGCGCATTGGCGCAGCCTGGGACGTGGCGGCCGATCACAAGACCGTGATTCGCGCTCATTACGGGCGCTATCACGATGCGCTCCTGAACAGCCAATTCCAGTTCATGGACACCGGCGCGGTGCCACCCACGATCGTGGCCGCGGTGCTGGGGCCCAATCAGTTCCAGGAATTGAGCCGGTTCGATCCGAAGACCGGCGTGGGGATGGACCCCGAGATCACGCAGTCGTTCGTCGACCAGTATGTTCTGGGCGCGGAACGAGAAGTGTTTCGCGATTTTTCGGTGCGTGTGGAAGCCGTCCGCCGCAATTTCAAGAACTTCATGGGCTTTGTGGACACCCGATCGATCTACGAGCCGGTGCAGCGGCAGGATCCGGGTCCGGACGGACGAGCAGGCACCGCAGACGATGGCGCATTCATCACGGTGTTCAACAAGACGAATCCTGGAAACGAGTTCTTTCTCTTCACGAATCCGAACGGAGCATTCCGCCGCTACAGCGCCTTCGACATCGTCGGGCGGAAGCGATACTCACGGAACTGGCAGATGCTGGCGTCGTACACCTGGTCGCGCACCGTGGGGAACATCAACAACCGTACCGGCAGCAATGCCGGTTTGATTGTCACCGATACTGGACAGCGCGGCGCCTTTGCGAACCCCAATCAGGCGACGAACGGCGAGGGTCGCACGGCGTTCGACTACACCCACGAAGTCAAGCTGGTGAGCGGGTACCGCGTGCCGTTCTGGCACGGACTGAATGTCAGCGGGATCTATCGGTACCGGACGGGCCTGGCGTGGGGTCGTGTCGCGACCATTCGCGGGCTGAAGCAAGGCGTGGAGAGCATTCGGATCGAGCCGCGCGGCACGCGCCGTCTCCCAGCCCTCAACAGCCTCGATCTCCGCGTCGAAAAGACCTTCCACATCGCGAGCGCGGCCCGAACGCTCGGCCTGTTCGTCGATGCCTTCAACGTCAACAGTCAGCAGATCCCCAACTCCGACAACCGGTATGCGGTGACCGAGGCGTCCGGTTCCGCGTTTGGCGCGCCTGGCCCGTTGACGGATCCGCGAACACTGCGGATCGGCCTCCGTTTCACCTTCTGACCCCGTCCCTTCGGTCTCGCGCTGCGCGGTGAGACCCCTGTCACCGCCCAATGTCCGGTTGGGCCTGCGGCGACGCAATGGACACACGGACACGGCAACAGGATCTTTCGCATCCTGTTCGGTGGGCCCTGCCCGCGTCGTTTCAGAAGTACGACGCCGTTTCAGGTGACGTGCGGGAATGGGGTGCGATCGCCTATTGCCGACCACGGTGTCCAAGGAGCCCAGCCATGGTCCGAGGAAGCCGAATCGTTTTCGCCGTGATCGCCTTCCTGCTGTCGGCAGCGATCCGCGTCGGGCCGGCGTACGCCGACGCCGACGACTCGTTTCCAATTGCGGCGACATCAGCAAGAGAGATGGCGTTAAGTGTCGCCTTCGACGGGGCGAACTATCTGGTCGGTATCCAAGGTTGTGATGGGTGCACGAACGGACGGTCCGACGACATCACCGCCCAGCTCGTCATGCCGTCGGGAGCCTTGTTGGGCGGTCGCATCACGATCGGCCGCGCCGGCGGGTCACCGCGGGTCGCCTTCGACGGCACGAATTACCTGCTGGTCTGGCCCGACGCGGCGGTCTATGGGAATGATGTTCTCTACGGGCAGTTCGTCAGTCCGTCCGAAGGTCTGGTCGGATTGCCGTTCCCGATCGCCGAACTGGGCGGGTCGCACGGCTTCGGGGGGAGCGTGACGTATGGTGGCGGTGAGTATCTCGTGACGTACGCGAAGCAGGCCGACGACGCGACTGTCGGCATCTACGCGAAAACGATTTCTCAATCCGGCGCCGTTCCTGTGTCGGAGACTCCCGTCAGCGAACGTGGAGACGAGATAATGTCTAACGCCGTCTTCGATGGCACTCGTTTCCTGGTGTACTGGGTCGACGGAAACGGACTCGTGAAGGGCCGCCTTGCTCCACTCTTCGGCGACATGACGCCTGAGTTCCCGATTGCGACCTCGGCTCCCGACGACTACCCGCTCATTTCCGTTGCGTGGGACGGCACCCACTACCTCTTCGTATGGGCAAAGCCAGTCGCCGGCGGCCGAGAGCTTCTCGGCCAACGCGTGGGCAGCTCGGGCAACCTTGTCGGCGCTCCGACAACAATCGCGAGCGCGTCAGCCGTCGCGTTCTTCCCCTTTCTCGCGTTCGACGGCACCAACTTCCTCGTGACATGGACCGACGCACGGACCGATCCGGACTGGAGCATCTACGCGCGTTTCGTCGACACGAGCGGCGCGCCCGTCGGTCCGGAGTTTCCTGTCAGCACCGCCACGGGCAACCAGTTCGGCTCTCCGGTCGTGTTCGGCGCCGGGAAGTACCTGGTTGCATGGACGAGCGGCGAGGGATTTGACGGGGAATCCGGGGATGTCTGGGGCACGTTCGTTCCTCCGGTCGAGCCCGTCCCTGTCGATAGCGCTGCTCCCGTGACGGTCGCCAGCATCTCGCCGTCACCGAATGCCAGCGGATGGAACGACACTGATGTCTCCGTCACGCTGACGTCGACAGATGATGTGCAGTCGATCACTTATGTGCTCACTGGTGCCCAAACCGGCGGCGCGACGGTGCCCGGCAGCAGCACGTCCATTCCCATCACGGCGGAGGGCATCACCGCGGTCACATTCTCCGGCACCGACTACGCCGGGAATGTGGAATCACCGCGCACGGCGACCATCAACCTGGATAAGACAGCGCCGACGATCACCGTATCGGCCGCCTCGTCGATTCTCTGGCCGCCAAACGGGAAGCTCGTGCCCGACGTGTTCGTCGGCAAAGTGACGGAAGGATTATCGAGCCTCGACCCGAGCGCGACGACATTCCGCGTGGTGGACGAGTACGGCGTGATTCAGCCGAGCGACGCCCTCACCGTCATGCCCGATGGCAGCTACTCGTTCACGCTGAGGCTGCAGGCGAGTCGCTTGGACCAGGACCGCGATGGCCGGCAGTACCGAGTCTTCGTCAATGCCGCCGACAAGGCAGGCAACGCCGCGTCAGTCTCGACCGTCGTGACGGTTCCGCACGACCGCAGGTAGGCGATCGCCCGATCAAAGTACCGACGAGGAGATGCACGCGTATCTGCTGCATTTGATGAGAGGGGTGGTAACGGTTATGAAGAAGCTATCGGTCGCGATCATAGTTCTGACGCTCTCGATTCCGGGGTGCGGCGGAGGACCGAGCGGTCCCAGCGGGACGTCCGGTACCCCAACGCTTGGTTCCTGCACCGACAATAACAACTGTCCGAAGTTGTCTGGAACGTTTGGGATCTTCTTCAAGTTCTTCACGAACGACGGCGAGCCTTATAGCTTTACGTTTGCCGGTCAATCCTTCAGTGGCACCGGCACGAGGGATTTTCAGTTCCTGAACGTATCAGGCGGCGATTACGAGGTGAGTGGGCAGATGCAGTCACGACAGCGTTTCATGGTCCTCCTTGCCCATGCGGCCTCGAGCACCGACGGCGGCGTCCGGCCTGGTTCGGTGCAGCATCTCGAAGGCCCGCTTGCGCTTCTCAGGCCGTGTGGGGTCGACTACCAGGTTTCCCCGAATGCCACGTTGCCGCAGAACTTTAGGTTCAAGTTCACCGTGGACCCGTCACTCAGCCGGTTGGCCGGTCCAGACGTGAACTGCTGAACAAGGAGCCAACTGCAATAAGCGACACACGTATGACACAGACGGCCCTCGCCGGCGCACTCACGTGCCTGCTCGCCGCGGCATGCGGAGATGGTGGCGCGCCTTCGCCAGGGGCGCCGTCCTCGCTATCTGGCGTCGCGCCCGCCGGGACAACCAGCAGCACGGCGCAGGTATCGGGCGCGTCGATGGCGGGGGTCAGTGGCGCAACGGTCGCCGCCTGCTTGCAGTCGTCCCAGCAGGCCGCGTGCTTTTCGGCCAGCCGGTTGCACGCGAACGCGATCGGCGCGGGTGTCACGGCGCCTGGCGCTCCGGGCGGTCTGACGTCCTCGGTCAGCGGCAGTTCGGTGACGCTCGCGTGGAATGCTCCCGCCTCCGGCGACCCGGTGCTCTCGTACATCCTGAGGCTGAGGCGGATCGGCCTCCGCTTCACGTCTTGATCCCGTCTGTTCGGTTGGCCCCTCCCAACTCGTTATAGAAGCATCGGCGGCGTCTTCACTGGACGGCCTGCACTCGGAGCCTCTGGGACGCCCGGCAAGGGGGACTGACATGCGCACGTATCTGATAGCAATAGTGGCGACGGCGGGCATCGCGGCGGCGGCCGCAAGGCCAAAAGCGGCCGGGAGCGCGATTCCGACGGTGGACACGTTCCGCGACGCCTACACTGTGGACGGCCTGGGCAATTTCGGCGCGTGGACCGATCGAATCAGAAGCGACGCCAACGCGCCTGGCGTGGTCCGATCGTACCGTGGCGGCACCGAATGCGTTCGCAGTGATGTATCAGGCGGCTCGTTGTTCGTGAGGACCGCGACGTCCGGGTGCTCGCCGTACACGCGGGCGCTCACGGTCGACTTCAGCCTCCCGATCAGCCTTCCCGCCGGCGTCGACTGCTCCGACGGCTCGTATCTCGTGCCGGACGCGTACGGTGATCCCGGCACCCTCAACATCTGCGGATCGAACGTCGTGCCGGACGCGCGGGTCATCGCGAGCGACCTGTTCGGGAGATCGAGCGCCAACGGCACGCCGCTGACGCTGGTGCTGAACCTCGCGCCCGACTTCCGGCACAACGAGTTCCTGCTCGAGTTCGAGCAAAACCAGCCGATCACCGTCGTCTCGCCGACGACACGCACGCTGACCGGATCGACCCTCTCGATCGCGGATCTTTATCGAGTCAGCGGCATGAACAAGAAGACGCTGCTCGGTCAGTATCGGATGCCGTTTCAGGTGACGGTGCAGGAATAGGGGACTGCCAGGGTCAGTCCACCCGGTCCATCTCGAGCACGGTCCGGAGCAGGACGTCGGCGCCGTGGGCGCAGTCGTCCCACCGCGTGAGCTCCTTCGGCGAGTGGCTGACGCCGCCGACGCTCGGCACGAAGATCATCCCCATCGGGCCGAGCCGTGCCATCATCTGCGCGTCGTGGCCGGCGCCGCTCGGGAGCCGCGATGAAAGGAGACCGAGCGAGGCGGCGGCCCGCTCGATCGCGGTCTGCACCTCGGGCGTGGCCACCGCCGGCGCCGCCCGCGCGAGCGTCTTGAACGTGATCGTAGCTTTCTTCATGCGCCCACACGACCATCTCGAGCGGGTGGCGCGTGCGCCTGCCGGCGGCGGCGAGCGCGTCGATCGCGCCGAGCGCCGAGAGCGACCCGAGGTCGCCGTCGAAGTTGCCGCCGCTTGGCACCGAGTCGATGTGCGAGCCGAACAGGATCGGTTTCAGCTGCGGAACGGAGCCGTCGCGGCGGGCGAAGATGTTGCCGGCCGGATCGATCCTGGGCTGCAGGCCGGCCGCCGTCATCAGTCCCATCACGTAGCGGCGGCCCTCGACGTCGGCGTCCGAGTACGCGGTGCGGCTCACGCCGTCCGCAAAGGTGCCGCCGGCCGGGCGGCCGAAGGTGCTCAGCGTCTCGATGCGCTGCCGCAGCGCGGCGCCGTCCACGCGTGGGATCGCGGATTGCGAACCGCGGGCTGCCGACTGCCGACTGCGGACTGCAGACTGCGGATTGCGGATCGCGGATTGCGGGCGCTGTGCGTGCGACGTCGCGTGCGCCGCGGCGCCGATCGAGGCGGCCGAGACGGTCCGCAGGAAACCGCGCCGCGACATCATGGCTGTGATGTGGTCTTCGTCGCGCCTTGGCCCCTCGTGCCCTGGATGAACTTCGCGATGTCGTTCTTCAGCGCCTTGTGCGCGGAGGGCCGGATGTAAATCATGTGGCCGGCCTCGTAGTAGCCGAACGACACGCGGTCGGTGAAGGTCTTGTCGTAGCCGAGGTGGGCGAAGTTGTACTCGGCACCGCCCATCACGGTCGCCATGTCGTAGTACCCGATGGCGACGAAGATCTTCAGAAACGGGTTGTGCGACATCGCCGAGCGCAGCGGCTCGGTCATGTCCATGTAGCGGTTGGAGAACTCGTCCCAGCTCCACGGCCGCACGTCGCCCGAGGACGGGTAGTGCAGGTCGGACTCCCACTTCAGGTCGTTCTTCACGTAGTCCTGAAACAGCGCCGTGTAGGGTCCCTGCAGCGCGCTGTTCGACAGATCGAACTCGTCGTTCTCGCCCGCCGCGTCCTTTTCGATCGCCGTGAAGCGGCTGTCGAGGCGGCCGACGACGAGACGCTTGTCGCGCAGGAGCTCCTTGCGGAAGCGGCCCGGATCGATGCGCAGGTTGGCCCGCTCGACGAAGTCCACCGACAGGCCGGTGAGCCGCGCGAGCTTCTGGGCGACGCCTTTTCGCTCGGCGGCCGTCGCGCGATTGCCTTTCGCGAGCGCCGTCAGGTACTCGCCGAACGCGAACTCACGCGACGCGTCGACGGCCTTCTTCAGGTCCCCCGCCAGGTCAGCCGGCAGCTTCTTGTGGTACCACGCGGTCGCCGTGTACGTCTCGAGGTGCGACGCGTACGCGACATCGTTCTGCGGCGCCGGCGACAGCGTCTGATACGTCAGCAGCGACGAGACGAGCGTGATGCCGTTCAGCTCGATGCCGTGGCGGTTCTGCAGCTCCTGCGCGAGGCCGGCCGATCGGATTGTGCCGTAGCTCTCGCCGATCAGATACTTCGGCGACGGAAAACGGCTGTAGGTCTTCAGGTAGGTGTTGATGAACTCGCCGAAGGCGCGCAGGTCGCCGCGCGCGCCGTGGAACTGCGCGTTGTTGACGCCCGAGACGACCCGGCTGTAGCCGGTGTCGATGGCGTCGACGAACACCATGTCGGTGACGTCGAGGAGCGAGTTCTCGTTGTCCACGAGACGGTAGGGAGGCGCCGGCTGGAACCCTTCGTCCGCCATCTGCACGTGCTTGGGCGCGAACGATCCCATGTGCAGCCAGATGGTCGCGGCGCCGGGTCCGCCGTTGTAAAGAAACGACACGGGGCGCGTCTTCACGTCCTCGCCGTCTTTCGTGTAGGCCACGAAGAACATGCGGGCGGCCACCTGGCCGTTGTCGAGGCGAATCGGCAGCGTGCCGGCGGTGGCCGTGTACTTGATGTCGCGGCCGTCGAGCCGGACGGTGTGCGACGTCTGCGAAATCTTCTCTTCCGCGGGGCCGGCGGTTTCAACGCGCGGCGTCGAGTCGCCGGCGGCCGGCGCGGGCGTCTGCGGCGGCTGGCCGCCGCGGCCCTGGGCCAGCGTGGGGAGCGCGCACGAGGCGACGAGAAAAGCGGCCGAAACGATGTGCCTGAACATGAGCGGATGATAGCAGCAGTTGGTGAATTGGTGAGCTACTCTGCGGCCTTTGCGAGCTCTGCGTTCGACGTACGTGGATTCGATCGCAGCTGATGGCAGGCCTGAAGGCCTGCACTACTGGGTGGCCTGCACTACTGGGTGGCCTGCACTACTGGGTGGCCTGCACTACTGCGTGGCCTGCGCTACTTTCTGGCCGCGGGCGTGAGCGTCGTCTCGACACGCTTGCCCGCGCGCAGATAGATCACCTTGGACGGCTGGCCGATCTTCAGCACATCGAGCGCGTAGGTGTAGTCGTAGATGTTCGCGATCGTCTGTCCGGCGATCTCGACGATGACGTCGCCCTTCTGAAGTCCGGCTTGATCGGCCGGTCCGCCTCCGACGACCCCGCCGAGCAGCAGACCCTTCACCTCGGTGGAGTAGTCCGGAATCGTGCCCGTGTAGACGCGCGCGCCCGCGCGCCCGCCGCCCGCCTGCATCTGCTGCTCGACCTTCGTGAACTGCGGCGCGTCAGGGGCATCCTCGAGCCGTCGCACGATCGCCGCCGCGAAATCGACCACGCGATCGAGATCCTCGTAGTCGATCTTGTCCGGCGTGTCCGAGGGCTTGTGATAGTCCACGTGCGTGCCGGTGAAGAAGCTCAGGGAGGGAATGCTCGCCGCATTGAATGTCGAGACATCGGTCGGCTGATAGGGATCCTCCTGCACGGCCAGGCTGAAGCCGGCGGGGATGTTCGCCTGCTCGAGGATCTTCGCCCAGGCCGGGCTCGTGCCGGTCGCCTGGACGGTGAGCTTGTTGTCCTGCATCCGGCCGACCATGTCGAAGTTCAGGTACGCCGCCAGCGTGTCGAGCGGCAGCGGGGGAGACGTCGCAAACGCGTTCGAGCCAATCAGGCCGAGCTCCTCGCCGGACCAGAAACCGAGGAGGACGTTGCGCTTCCTCGGCTGCCCGGCGAGTGTCGCCGCGATCGCGAGCACCGCGGCGGATCCCGACGCGTTGTCGTCCGCGCCGGCGTGCGCTTTCCCGGCCTCGTCCTTTCCGGCGAGGGTGTTGCCCGCCTCGCCGTGGCCGAGGTGATCGTAGTGGGCCCCGATGGCGACCCACGGCTTCGCGACTCCGGCCACCGGCGTCGTCGCCGGGAGGTATGCGACGACGTTGTGCCCGGTGCGTTTCTCGCGCTCGACCGCTGCGTGAACCCGCGCCGTCGTGCCGGGTAACTCGAAACCGGCGACGTGCGGGTTCGCCGAATCGAGCGCCTTCTGCGCCTCTTCGAGCGTCTTGTCCGCAACGCCGGCGAACATCGCCCGCGCGACGTCGCCGACGACGCTGATCGCGACGATGCCGGAACCGGCCAGGGCGGTGTCGAACGTCATCGGCACGAGCTCACCCGCGTTGGGCGAGCGCGGGCCGGTGACGACGATCATGGCCTTCGCGCCGTGCTGCCGCGCCGCCATCGCCTTGTAGCGCAGATCGGCATAGCGCGCGAGGATGCCGCGCGTTTTCTGATCGGCGTCCTCGGGGAAGTAGCGGAGGACGAGGACGATCTTGTCCTTCACGTCGAGCGTCGCGTAACTGTCGTACCCGAAGTCCTGGCTCTCTGGCACCACGATGCCGTAGCCGGCGAACACCACCGGGCCGCTCACGTCCCCGTTGTCGGAAAACGACAGCGCCCGCGCCGCGTCGCCCTGGCCGGTGCCAGTCGCGGACGTGGCGGAACCGGCCCCCGTGAGAGACACCGACGTCCCGCCGTCGCGCGTTCCCGCTGTGAACTCGAACGGCAGACGGTAGTCGCCCTGCCCGGGCAGCGGCTTGGCGCCGATCTTCTGCAGCTCGGCGACGAGGTAGTCGCTGGCGAGGCGCTCGCCGTTGGATCCGGCGAGGCGTCCTTCGAGGCGGCTGGAGGCGAGGGTTTCCACGTGCGCGCGGGTCTTCGACGTCTGCGCGTCGACCACTGCAGGCCTGAAGGCCTGCACGACGCCCATCACGGCTACGCCCAAGACGACGATCGACGCAGAAACCGCGGAAACCGCGGAGCCAGTTCTTCTCTGCGTGCTCGGCGAGTTCTGCGTGAGGTCGTCGTGTCCGTGTCGTTGTTGATGCATCATGATTATTTCGCCGGCTTTCTGGGCGGCGCGTTCTTCAACGCGTCGAGCGCACCCTCGTGGTTCCACTGCGCGAGGAACAGTTGTCCGGCCGAGCCGCCGGCGCGGCTCGAGGTCCAGGCGAGCATCTTGCCGTCAGGCGAGGGAACGGGCAGGCCGTCGAAGCCATCGGAGTACGTCACACGGACCGGTTCCTTCGCGCCCTCGGCGTCGACCATGAAGACCTCGAAGTTCTCGAACCCCAGCTTGTTCGACGCGAAGAGGATGTACTGCCCGGAGGGGTGCATGTAGGGCGCCCAGCTCATGGATCCGAAGGTGGTGACCTGCCGCTGGTCGGATCGGTCGGGGTTCATCGTCCAGAGATCGGCGATGAGCCCCTGCTCGTCAAAGCGCCGCCAGAGGATCTTCTTGCCATCCGGCGTGAAGAACGGGCCGCCGTCGTAGCCGAACACGTCGGTCAGGCGCGTCTGGCCCGAGCCGTCCGCGCGCATGATGTAAATCTCGGCGAAGTTGCTCGGGTTCTCGTCGAGCGACTTTTTTTCCTTGTCGGTGAGCGGATGGTCGTACGCGCCGCGCATCGACGAGAACACGATCCACCGGCCATCGGGCGAGTAGCTGCCCTCGGCGTCGTAGCCCTTCGCGGTGGTGAGCCGCTTGAGCGCGCCGGTCTTTTCGCTGTACGCGTAGATGTCCATCTCGGGGTCGTAGTCCCACGAGTACCGCCGTTGTTGTCCCGACGCTCGAAACGCGAGCTCGTCGTCCTGGAGCTGCTTCGATTTCGGGTCCGCGTGGGTGGACGCGAACTCGATCTCGTCGCTGCCCGGCCTGAAGAAGGGGCATGTCGTCTTGCCGAGGCCCGTGGAGATGCGCGTGGTGTCGCCGGTGGTGAGGTCGAGCGCGTAGATTTGATAGAAGGGGTTGCCCGGCTCGCGCTCGCTTTGAAACACGAGGCGCTTCCCATCAGGCGACCAGTACCCCTCGCCGGCGCGTTTGCCTTCGACCGTGAGTCGTCGGACGCGGGAGAGAAAGTCGCGTTCCTGGTAAGCGGGCGCGGGCTGAGAGGCGAGGGGAGCGACGATGACACTGGCGAGGAGGGCGATACGCAAGACCGTCATGGTTGGGATTATCGCAGCAGCGGGCTCTGTTGCGCCAGCCGTCAAAGGGTGTGAATCAATACGACATAAAAGGATATTATGTTCTATAGAAGCCAATTAAGAGTCAATATAGAACATAATAGAATAAACACTTTATAATGAACATATTAACTATGCAATTCATCGTCCTGTAAGCAAATTATGTTCTGTAATAGAACAGACAACATATGACAACAATGACAAACCCGTGGATGGCGTATGTTCGTAAGTAATAGCGAAATTATAAGTTATCGTTCTTCATGCCAGGGATCTGGCCAAATGGCTGAGCACTTGCTCTCTTTTTGGCACGATGGCATATTCACCGCCCCGTCATGTACGGCGAAAAGCGGTCTGGGGAGTCAGACCGACCGCACTCGCCTTTGCTGTTTTCACCATTGCCGGCGTGCCCGCGTGTTTCAGGAAGGAGCAGTGATGATGATGAATTTCGCGTTCGGAGAGTTCGGCGTGCACCGGCCTGAAGCGCGCGCCGCGATTCGCAACGGCCGCCGCAACGGCGCGCTCAGGAAGCTCGGCGCCGTCCAGGAGGGCCTGCTCCGCAAGTCCTTCCTGAAAGACGGCGAGTACCTCGATCAGGCGCTCTGGACGATCCTCGACGAGCATTGGTGGGCGGCGAAGAAGATCTGGGAAGGGGCCATCGTGCACTGACGACGGCCAGAGCGATCCTGCGCTGACAGAGACGAGAGGACGAGGGACTGTGCCCTCGTCCTTTCTTTCGTCCCCCTCGAAACCCCCTTCGGTCGATACACGCCATCAACGGACACTAACGCTCCTATTGTTCGAATGCAGACTATCGTGTTCTCAAACGAAACATTATTCACTAAGTTACTTATTAACATGCACTTAGTAACTCAATTACCCAGTGGAAAGAATTGACATGTTGCGTTCTGTAACATCCGTAGAGTTCCATCATGTCCTAACCAAGCAGCGGGGGGCCGGCGTTAAGTACCTGACGTCTGGTGACTTAACCAGCCCCCGATCCTCCGCGCGCCTGACATGGCCAACACCTTGCTCTGCAAGCCCTTACCTATGCATTTATCACCACGTCATCTGAGACTCAAGGCGGTCTGGGGTCCCAAACGCATGGTCGCCACCGTCGCCCTGTTGCTGGTCGGGCTGGCGCCGGATGCGATGGCCCAAGGGCGTCACGCTCGGCAGGGCCTCAAGGTCGCGGCCGGCCGGCCAAATTCGCTCGTCAAGGCCTACAAGCTCGATAACGAGCTGACGCTCCGGGCCTCGAGGGGCGCGAACCGGACGACCCGGGTGATCGTCGAGCTGCTGCCAGGCGCCACGGTGCCGCCGCAGTTTACGAGCTTCGTCAGACGAAACGGCCGGCTCCGGATCATCAACGGCGTCGTCCTGGACCTCCCGGATCGGCAGCTGCGGCGGATCGCCGCCCATCCGTCGGTCTTCCGCGTCCACCACGACCGGGCGACGGCCAACTTCAACTACCGCACGTCGCTGACGGTCGGCGCCAAGGTCGTACGCGACACGCTCGGTCTCACCGGCGCCGGCATCGGCGTGGCGGTGATCGACTCCGGGATCGCCACCTGGCACGACGATCTGACGAACACCTCGAGCACGCTGTATCCGTATGGGAACCAGCGCGTCACGAAGTTTGTCGACTTCGTCAACGGCAGCGGCAACGGCAACGGCGGACCCTATGACGACAACGGGCACGGCACGCACGTCGCCGGCATCATCGCGGGCAACGGCTACGATTCGAACGGCCAGAAGGCCGGCGCCGCGCCGGACGCCAGCCTCGTCTCGCTCAAAGTGCTGGACGCCAACGGCGTCGGCACGATCAGCAGCATCATTGCGGCGCTCGACTGGGTGCTGGAGAACCACGCCGCCTACAACATTCGGGTCGTCAACATGTCGGTCGGCGCGGCGGTTCACGAGTCGGCCTGGACTGACCCGCTGACGCTGGCCGCCAAGCGCGTCGTCGACGCCGGCGTCGTCGTCGTCGGCGCGGCCGGCAATTTCGGCAAGAACACGGCGGGGCTGCCGCAGGATGGCGGGGGGAGGCGGACCGGGGCAAGCGCCCTGCGGGGTGTC
>Ga0082335_1002067_pt1 | contig 38911 bp, 40 predicted proteins | sample Subgrocontami58m_FD_72375 | JGI IMG/M metagenome (GOLD analysis project Ga0082335, IMG submission 72375) | Subsurface groundwater microbial communities from S. Glens Falls, New York, USA - GMW37 contaminated, 5.8 m (SPADES assembly) (version 2) ...
CCGCCCCCAGCCGACCCACGCCATGGCCCCCCCCGGGGAGCCCGTCGTGGGGGGCCAGGAGGCCTACCGGATGGCGGGCATCAAGGACCCCCTGAAAGAGCTGGACATGGCGGAGCTCCACGACGCCTTCACCGTGGTGGAGCTGGTGTGCTACGAGGACCTGGGCCTGGCCCCGCGGGGCGGCGCTCCGGCGATGGTGCGAGACGGCGTCTTCGAGCGCGAAGGCGCGCTGCCCGTCAACATCGACGGCGGCCTGAAGGCTTTCGGCCATCCGGGTGGACCGACGGGCATCAAGATGATCTATGAGGTCTGCAAGCAGATGCAGGGCAAGGCTGGTAAGCGCCAGCTCAAGGACGTGAGCCTGGCGATGTCCCATAACCAGGGCGGCTGGGCCGGCCAGTACGCCACCTTTGTCGGCATTTACGGCACGCGGGACTAGCCCTGGAGGAGAGGTTCTGCCCGGAGTACCTGGCCTACAAGGCCAAGGTCCAGCGCTGGCTCTAGCCTGGGGGTCTGTCGAACTCTAGGGGCCAAAACAAGGGGGCAGCGATCGCTGCCCCCTTGTTCACCCTAGCGTGGTTAGCTAGTCCCGGGTGCCGAAGACGTGTAGGCCGACGGTGTAAGTGCCGGGATAGCCGCCCTGGTCGTGGATCATGCCCAGGGTCGCGCCCTTCACCTGCCGGGCGTCGCACTTCCCCTGGAGCTGCTTGTAGACCTCGTAGGTCTTGTGAATACCGGCGGAGCCGCCACCGTGGCCGAAGGACTTCAGGCCGCCATTGGTGTTCACCGGCAGCTCGCCCTCCAGGCTGAAGACGCCGGCCGCCGCGTACTCGCCGCCCTTGCCGCGCGGCGCCAGCCCCATGTCTTCGTAGAAGGCCAGCTCCACCACGGTGAAGGCATCGTGCATGGCGATGACATCCAGCTCTTTCAGCGGGTTCTTGATGCCAGCATCCTGGTAAGCCAGCTTGGCCGCGTGGACGTTCTCGTCAAAGTGGACCCAGTCGTAGTTGGTGTCGATGCGGCCCCTCTTCGTGCCCACGCTCATCCCGCTGCCCTTGAGCAGGATGTAGTCGCTGCGGAACTTCTTGGCCAGCTCGGGCGTGGTGATGACGGCCGCCGCGGCGCCGTTGGGCATGACGCAGCAGTCGTGGAGGCCGAAGGGCCAGGCGATCATGGGCGCCTCCATGTACTGCTTCATGTCGATCTCTTTGTGGAAATACGCCTTGGGGTTCAGGTTGCCGTTGTGGTAATTCTTGATGGCGATGGAGCCCAGGCCCTTCTTGACCTGCTCGTAGCTGAGGCCGTAGTGGTGCATGTAGCGGGTCACGAAGGTGGAGAAGGTGCCCGCCGGCGGCCCCGCGAAGGCCGTCTCCTCACCCAGGAACCACTGGCCAGCCGGGCCCCCGCCTGCGTTACCGCCAGCGTCGCCGCGGGCCGCGAAGCCCGCCACCAGCACGACATCGTAGAGCCCTCCCGCCACGAAGGCGGCGGCGTTGCGAAAGACATCGGAGCCGGTGGCGCACCAGTTCTCCACTCGAGTAACAGGCACGAAGTTGAGCTTAAGGGCGTGGGCCAGGGTCTGGCCCGTGATGCCCCCGCCCAGCCAGCCGGCCTGGATGTCCTTCTGGTCCACTCCGGCGTCGGCGAAGGCCTCGTAGCAGGCCTCCACTAGCAGGTCCTCACCGGTCTTGTCGAAGTGGTCATCGTACTTGGTGCAGCCCATCCCGATGATGGCCACCTTGTCCCGCATGTTCTCCATCGCTCGCCCCTTCCGGCGTCGCCCGCTCTGTCGATTTGCTCGTACGATGGCGGGAGCCGCCCCGCCGAGGAGCAACTACAGGTTTGGTCGCTCAGTTCAAGCGCAGGTATTCAAAGTTGCTCATGGTGCTCTCGTGGGGCTCTGGCTTCCAGTCCTTGACGCGCGGGCCTATAACATTAGCAGCGTTGGTGAAGACGATTCCAATCTTGTAGTAGTTGTCATACACGCGGCGCACCATCTGCTTTAGGAGCGCCTCGCGCTTCGTGCCGTTGCCCTCCAGCGCTTGCTTCTCCTGCAGGTCATCGATCACAGAGTCCTTGATCAGGCCGAAGCCGGAACCATAGCGATACATGCCATCGACTGCGACTGAGACGTCGAAGTACGCTGGATAGGTCTGGATGTACATCCCGGGCTTAAGGCCAGTTTTCGCACGCACTTCGTTACCGTAGCGGCCGTCCTCGACGGTGACAACCTCCACGTTAATGGAGGCTTTGGACAGGCCGCTGGCGATGGCCTGCGCTAGGGTCGCGCTGGTCACCGTCGTGAAGAGTTGGGTGCTGAAGCCCTTCGGATAGCCGGCTTCCGCCAGCAACGTCTTAGCCTGCTCGACGTCATACGGATAGGTCTGTAGCGTCTCCCTCAGCGCCGAAGGAGTAGTCCATGAACGTGGCCACCCGCGGCAGTACACCGAGATCGTTGTATACGACCTTGATGTAGCCCTGTCGGTCGAGGGCCATTGCCACCGCTTTGCGGACCTTCAGATCATTGAAGGGAGTCTGCTCCGTTGTGTAGGCCATGTTGAACTGGAGGTCCGTGCCCCCGCTTTGGGTGGTCACTACCATCCGCATGTTGGACGTCCGCCTGATATCGTCCACGGCAGGCCCGCTGACGGGGGCCAGGTCCAGCTCACCGGTCTTGAGGGCGGCCACACGGGTTGTCTGTTCGGGCATGAGGCGCACGGTAATGTTCTTAACCGTGGGCACGCGCATGAAATGGTCCTCGAAGGCCTCAAACTCGAGCTTTTCACCGATGACGTTTTCCGTGAGCTTGAAGGGGCCGTAGCCGATGGGCTTCTTCTTGAACTGCTCCAGTCCCACCGTCTCGAAGTACTTCTTGGGCATGATGAACAGGTGGCGGTCGAGGTCGTACTGGAAGGCGGGCCAGACCCCTTTCATTTGGAAACGCACCCGGTACGGCTCAACAGCCTCGACCTTGTCCAGGCTCAGGGCAAAGCGGCCACGGTACACATGGCCAACGGCCGGGTCCAAGATGCGGTTGACGCTGAAGACGACATCGTCCCCTGTAAGTTCGCTCCCGTCATGCGCCTTCACACCCTTCCGGAGAGTGATATCCCAGGTTAGTCCATCCGGGGACACGTTCCAAGACTGCGCCAGGTTAGGTGCGAAGCAGTCGCAGTCGGGGTCGCCGAAGGCCAGCCCTTCCGTGATGGTGCGGCTGGTGACGAGCATATGGCCGGTGACGAAGGCGTGGTAGTCAGTGCGATTACCCCCCAGGTCCACGACTCCGACCACGGCCCTGCCCTGAGGCTTCGCCTTTACCTGAGTGGGGGCGGGCGCGGTGGCCCCTGCCGCCCGCGTCGGCGTCGCCGTGGCAGCAGGGGTTGCAGGCGCCTTGGTAGCGGTGGGGGTCGATGCAGCCGCGGGTGCCGTCGTAGACGTGGGAGCGGCGGCGCCGCCACAGGCCACGGAGACTACTGCTAGGGCGCTGAGGGCCTTGAGCAATAGGGGGACCTGGGACATAGCAACACCTCCAACCAACTGTGAACCGGGTATACACCTTGCAAAGAGCCGCTGTCAAGCAGATGATGAACGCGTTGAGGCAAGAGCAGTCGCGGAGGAGTAACTGGGGAACTAAGAATGCCGGACAAGACACGAGACGGGAGGAAGCATGGAGGCACGGTTCATCAACGTGGCGGTGGCCGTTAAGGACATTAACGATGCCATCAAGGTCTATAACGACATCCTGGGGGTGAAGCTAGAGGGTAAGGTAAATGTGTCTCCCCTGGGATACAAGACCGCTATCCTTCGTGGAAGTGGGTTCGAGTTCGAGTTGACAGCTCCTACTCCTGGGGAACGCGTTATTAGTCGTTTCTTAGGGGATTGTGCACTTGACACGGAGCCTCCTATCTGTTAGACTGGGTATGTGAAGGGCTATCAGCAGCGTCGGACTTGGCATCATCCCTGTGGGCAAATGCCTTCAGCTTTGCCAGTAGGTTCTTGGGAAACACCCGCCGCGCTAACTCTTCGCTGGTCATCTCGGAAACCGGCTTCTTGCGCTTAGGCATTGGAGGCTCCTAATGGTGACTCGTAAGCAACCCCAGGACATGGACTTGATGCGCCTGATTGACCGCTTTCAGGACGAGGATAGTTGCCGGACGGCACTAGAGGGCTTGCGTTGGCCCCAAGGCGTGCGCTGCCCTCGCTGTGACTCCGCGAAACCCTACAGGGACAGCAGCCGTGGCATCTTCGACTGTGCATCATGTGGCTACCAGTTCTCGGTCACTGCGGGCACCATCTTCCACGACTCCCACCTGCCGCTCCGCAAGTGGTTCATCGCCACCTACCTGATGTGCGAGTCCAAGAAGGGCATGAGCGCCAACCATATGAAGCGCACCCTGAACGTAGCTTACCGCACGGCCTGGTATCTCTGTCATCGCATCCGTGCCGCCATGCACGAGGCCCGGCCTGAGCCCCTGGCCGGCACCGTAGAGGTAGACGAGACCTGGATCGGGGGCGCGGCGCATGGGAAGGGCCGAGGCTTCACCGGCAACAAGGCCACGGTAGCGGGCGCCGTCGAACGCGGGGGCAACATCCGGCTCCAAATGGTCGGCGGTAGGGACCGCGCCACCCTCCATGGCTTCATCAGGGCCAACGTCGCCCCTGAGACCGAAGCCATCTACACCGATGACTGGCAAGCCTACAACGGGATTGGCGACGCCGACACCAAGCATGAGACGGTGAACCACAGCGTTGAGGAATGGGTGAATGGCAAGGTGCATACCAATACCGTAGAGGGCGTCTGGAGCCTGTTCAAGCGCTCCCTGATCGGCTCCTATCACAAGGTCTCGGTCAAACATCTGGACGCCTACCTTGACGAGCTGGAGTGGCGCTTCAACAACCGCTCCAATCCGTACCTGTTCCGGGATACACTCCTAAAACTGCTCACTGCCAGCAATCTCCCGTACAAACGCCTAGTGTTGCCAGTGTCCTAATTGTTGGCGCAACGGCAACTGCACCCTGATCTCGTCTGGTATTAGTAACCTTCCGCTGGGGCCAGGTGTACCATCCGGCAAGATGGTCTCTATGGGGATTACCACTGTTCCAAAATTGAAGACAACCTCCTGAGTAGACGTACCCTCAGAAGCAGACTGCCAGATGTCCAGGGCTGTGTCCCTGGGCAACCACTGGCTCACATCGAATGGCGCGGATGTGCCAGGTTGAATCTGTAATTTGAAATTAGGCGGCTCGAAACTTAGCGGACGGTCTTGGAGTTGTCCCTGGTAGCTGAGTCGTCCCGTTATCGGCTTCCCGCCAAGAACTACAGTAGCGACAGAGGCGGAGTAAACCTCGAAATGAAAGTCTATGCAGCATTGTTGCGCAGCGGACTTCTTTGTGAGCCGGTGCCAGAGAACCGAGCGCTTGGAAACAAGTGCGAAGCGTCCAAGATCGCTGTTCTCAGCATTTAGCCTGGTGTCCCACCAAGCAGCGTGGCAGCGTATTTCTCCCGAAAGGTTAGCTCCAGCAGGAGGTGAGCCGTCTATCGCTTGAGGCTGATGACTTGGACTAACCTCTGTGGGAGGGTCTTTCGGCCTGGTGCGAGGTATCCGAGACCACATCTTCTTGTGCCAGCCAAAAGCTACAATGAAGAGCCAAGCAAACCCCAGGGCAATAGCCCACGGAGAATCCACGAACGACTTCATCGCGTTGGCCTTGCCACGTATGAAGCCGGCATTGCCCCAAGCGTCAACAGCCTTGTAAACCCAATACAACCAGCCAGGCCAACTTGCAGGCGACAGGAGATTACGCATGCACCCAGCCTAGCACATCTTCCGCCTGAAGTGTATAATCCCCGAAGAAAGGAGGGTGTCTTGAGTCAACCCTCTCTCTACGTAGGCCTGGATGTGTCCAAGGCTACCTTGGACGTGGCCATACGTCCCACCGAGGCGCAGTGGCAACTCCCCCATACCGAGGAGGGCATCAGGGAGCTAGTGGCTATCCGGGTGCCGAGGCACCCCACCATCATCGTCCTGGAGGCCACGGGGGGGCTGGAGATGTCCTTGGTTGCCGCCTTGGCCGGAGCCGAGCTCCCTGTGGCCGTGGTGAATCCTCGCCAGGTGAGGGACTTCGCCCGGGCTACCGGGAAGTTGGCCAAGACAGACCGCCTGGATGCCCTGGTGCTGGCCCACTTCGCCCAGGGGGTGCACCCCACACCCCGCCCCCTGCCCGATGCTGAGGTCCAGGCCCTGGAAGGGCTCTTGACCCGCCGGCGGCAGGTGGTGGGCATGCTCACCGCTGAGAAGAACCGCCTGCAGAGGGCTGTACCCCGGGTGCATCCCCAGATTCAGCAGCACATAGCCTGGCTGGAACAGAGCTTGGCCAAGTTGGATGACGACCTGGGACGCACCCTGCGAGAGAGCCCTCTCTGGCGAGAGCAGGAGGACCTGCTGCGCAGTGTCCCTGGAGTAGGGCCGGTGCTTTCCCTCACCCTCCTGGCAGAGCTGCCGGAGCTGGGGACCCTGGGCCGCAGGCAGATCGCTGCCCTGGTGGGAGTGGCTCCCCTCAACCGGGATAGCGGCACCCTGCGGGGCAGACGCACCATCTGGGGTGGACGAGCCAGGGTGCGCGCTACCCTGTACATGGCGGCCTTGGTGGCCAGCCGATGGAACTCAGTCATCAGGAGCCCTGGAAAGGCTCAGCCGCGTTCCCTCCTTTATCCACGGCAAGGTCAAGCGAGCGGCGGAGGAGATGGCGCGCCGCGAAGGGCTCTCACAGGTCGACACCGAGGTACTGGAGAGGCTTCGGGCGCGGGCCTACGGGGCGAGACATGGCCGACCAAGCACCTTGTAAGGAGCACGATAGCCCGGCTGCGGAGGGAATCGGGCGGCTCACACTCCTGCGAACAGGCAACATCTAACCGCGTCCCACTGACTCGTCATGTGGACGGAGGATGGAAATCCTGCCCTGTGAGGATGTCGGAGGGTCGCTTGGCTCAATACACTGCTGCAGAAATAGGGATAGTTGAAGGAGGTTTCGAGTGAAGTCCTATATGTTGCTCCTGGGAGGCGCTCTGGCTGTATCGGCATTGGTGGCGATGGCCTGCAGTAAGGGATCTGCGCCCGCGCCAAGGGCCACCTCGGTACCCACGGTCGCGGCGCCTGCGCCAGTCACCGTGAGTGCCGCAACGCATCCCAGTGAGTTTTTCCGGTTCGACCCCAACACCTATAGAGTTAAGGCCGGTGCCCCTGTCACTATCACCTTTAAGAACCAAAACGCCTTGAACCATACCTTCACAGTAGCTGACCTAGGAATCAACCTCGAAGTGGCCAAGCAGGGTGATTCGGTCAGCAAGCAGTTCACCTTTTCCAAGGCCGGCACCTTCGACCTGATGTGTGCAGTCCCGGGCCACAAAGAGGGCGGGATGGTAGGCAAGTTCACAGTGGAACAATAGGAGACCTGCCGCTCAGGGTGACACCTTTCTTAAGCCGGATGGGATTGGGCGGCGAAAACTCTAGGAGAGTCACCACGTGCACTTAAGTGTAATAGGTCTAAACAATCGAACAGCGCCGGTAGCGGTGCGGGAGCGGCTAGCAAAACAAGCCGAACGGCTGACGGCAAAATCGGGCCTGAGCGTGTTGCAGGGGCGAGAGATGCCTGGTGAACTGGTGGTCCTGTCTACCTGCAACCGGTTCGAAATGTACCTTGCTACGAGCCAGTCATCAGGCGCCCGCGCCGCAATGCACGCGATGCTGGACTTGGGCGAACAGGGTTGGCTTGAGGTCGCACCTTGCCTCTACGAATACCAGCATGGGGGGGCAGCGCGACATCTTTTTCGAGTGGCCTGTGGCCTGGACTCGGCCATCCTGGGGGACTCTCAGATATTGAGCCAGGTGACTCAAGCCTATAGGAGCGCTGCCGAAGCTGGAATGGCCGGACCCCTGCTGGCGCGCCTGTTCCAGCAGGCGGCCTGTGTGGGCAAACGTGCTAGAGCGGAGACAGCGATTGGTAGCGGCACCGTCTCAGTGGCGTCGGCGGCGGTCCATCTGCTCCGAGACCTGCTCCCAGAGTTGCGCGACAAGCGGGTGCTGGTGGTGGGGGCGGGCACCGTAGGACGCATGGCGGCGCAGTGCCTCCGTAAGCTCGAGGTGGCGAACCTGGCGATTGTGAACCGCAGCCTGGAGCGAGGCCAGTCCCTGGCGACCGAGATAGGGGCAGAGGCAGAGGGCTGGGATGCCCTTTCAGCCCGTCTGACATGGGCAGACGCGGTGGTGGTAGCCACTTCGGCATCCCAGATCGTAAGCTATCGTGAGCTGGAGCGGGTCATGGAGGAGCGTCGAGCGGGAGGGCCGCTAACCATTGTAGACGTTGGCGTGCCCCGCAATGTCGCCCCCAGGGCCGCCTCCATCTCTGGCCTGCACTTGCTGGACATCGATGCCCTGACCGACCGGATAGAAGAAGGCAAGTGTATCCGCCAGAATGCTGTACCGCAAGTTGAGGCGCTGATCGACGAGGCGGTAGACGCTTTCACGCGCTGGTACCAAAGCCGCGCGGTGGCGCCCACTATCGCAGCGCTGTGCGCGTCGCTAGAGGAGCTGCGCCAGCGCGAGATGGGACACGCTTTCAAGCACATGGGAAACCTGAGCCAGGCGGAACGCCAAGCTGTGGATGACCTCACCAGGAGCCTGGTCGACAAACTGCTGCAGCCGCCCATCAAGAGGCTCAAGGCGGCTGCAGCGGGGGGAGACGGCTGCCTTTACGAGCGAGTCGTCCAAGAGCTCTTTGCGTTGGAGGAACTGGAGCCAGGGCGCTTGGTAGGGGGCTCGACCCCTGATGCCGCGCTGAAAAAGTCCATTGGTGGGTCTGCTGGTTGACTTCTCGATCTCACGACCTCGCCTTTGTGAGGAGCGGCCATGACGACGCCGACCGAAGCGCGCGAATGCGCCAACTGCGCTTTCCTATTCAACTGGCCACCCACCATCACAGGTGGTCAAGTATACTGCTGCGTGGGCTGCGCTGAGGGAGGCCCCTGTACATGCACCTACGCAGAACCCCTTGGGAATTCGCCGGGGCCTCTATTGTACGGGTTTGCCGGACGCCCTTCCGGTCCCGTGTCATTTCTGTCCTTCTTAGAATGAGGTAGGCATCCCCAAAAAGGGGGCTGGGAGCGCTGGTGTGAGGTGGCTGGGGGCAAGAGTCCACGCAATGACGCTGCTGCAGCGGTTGGCGCTGCTTGGGCTTGTCTTCTGCGTGGCCGTTGCTGGCCTGGTTGTCTACGTTAACCGGCAGACTAGCATCGCGCTTGCAGACCGTATCAAGCGCGACAGGCTGTCGGCGACGCAAGTCGCCGCTGGCGCCATAGATGGGATCATGTCCCATGCCACAGTGGACCTGGTGCTCAGCGCGGACAGCTTGAAAGACTCCCAGGAACGGCGGCTAGAGCGCGGATTGAGCGACGCCTTGGCGCAGATCCTCAGTCAACCTCAGACGATGTTCCATGCCGTCGCCTTGTTGGACGAGAGAGGAGCCATCATAGGGAGCGCCCCTGTGGGTGCAGTCTCATATGCTTCGGACTACCTGATGGCAACCGTCCTCAAGCGGGCAGCAGGCAACGCCACATTCTACTCGGACGCCTTTGCAGGCCTCGATGGTACCCCACGCCTGGCTATAATTGCGCCTATTGCAGGCTTGGATGGCGGGGGCGCCTACCTCGCCGGACTGGTGGACCCGCTGGATACCGCTATACCCCACGTGCTGCAAGATATCACCGATGCTCTCAGCACTGGGCACGCCGACCTAATGGACAGAGCAGGTCAAGTGCTGGCCACAACCGAGCCAGAATACCTGGCTCGCGGTGGGGACCACCCGGAGTGGTACCAGTCCATGGCGCTGCGCCCCGCAGCAGTCGTCGCGATGGTCCCAGATGTAGAGAATGAAGACGAAGAACACGTAATGGCCTTCGTCCCCCTGAAGGGAACCCAATGGGCCTTGAGCGTCGGGGGCACGAAGGAAGAAACGTTCGCAGTCATCGCTGAGTTCCAGCGGCGCGTTTACCTTTTGATTGGGAGCGTACTGGGCATGCTCGTGTTGGCGGGCGTGTTTGGCGCTGCAAGGCTAGTCCGTCCGGTACGGGTGCTGTCGGCGGCAGCGAGGCGCATGGCCCACGGCGACCTCGAGAATCCCATCGTAATACGCGAGGGAGGTGAGATCGGCGATCTTGCGGGCGACATGGAGGGGATGCGTGTCCGCCTGAGGGCTTCCCTGGGCCAGATTCAGGAACTGAACCAACATCTCGAGGGTCGCATCGCAGAGCGTACCCACCAGTTGGAGCAAAGGAACCGCGAGCTTGTATCAGCCTCGGCAATCGCAGAGACGGTGACAAGCTCCATCCACCTACAGGAAGTTCTCAACTCTGCGCTGGGAAGTGTGGCGGAAGCTACCGGGGAGGAGTCGCTGGCGATCTTCTTGCTGGATGCGGCCGGCCAGCGGCTTGCCCTAGCTGCGGGAAGAGGCTTGCGCCCGCCCTTTGCCATCTCGGAGACGTCTGTGGCGAAAGGGGAATGCCTCTGCGGCCAGGTGCTAGTTACAGGCGAGCCCATTGTCGTCGGTGACATTCTGGGACACTCACAGATGACGCGGACAGCGTGTTCGGTGTGCGGGTTCCGGAGCGTCGCCTCTTTCCCTCTCCAGTCGCGAGAGCGAGTGGAGGGGGTGCTGGCTATCTTTTCCCCATTGCCGAACACGCTAATGGGGCATGACTTTCCCGTTGTGCAGCTGATTGCCCGGCAGATCGCCATCGCGATCCAGAATGCGCGGCTTTACGCAGAGGTCGAAGCACAAACGAAGTTGGCCCGGGAGTTGCTAGAGAAGGTTATGAACGCACAAGAAGAGGAGCGCAAGCGCCTGGCCCGCGAGTTGCACGATGAGACCGGTCAGGCCCTCACCGCAATAGGCATCTCACTGGAGTCGCTGCGGGCCGAACTGCCGGTTGAATGGAAGGAGACCAGGGAGCGGTTGGTGGACCTGCAACAGATGACGCAGCAGACCTTGGTCGAGCTGCGCAAAATGGTGCTGGATTTGCGGCCCAGCGCCCTGGATGACTTGGGCCTCGTGCCGGCGGTAAGACGCTACGCCCTCCAACACTTGGAGCCGCTAGGGGTCAAACTGGAGATCGAGGCTGGGGGCATGGAACATCACCTCGAGCCGCCGGTGCAGACCCTGCTCTTCCGCATTGCACAAGAGGCCATCAACAACGTGGCCCGCCACTCGCGGGCGAAGCATGTGGAGATACGTTTCTGGCAGGATGAAGGCAATACCATGGTTATGGTGGAGGACGACGGCATCGGCTTCGATCCCACCCCGCCAGCTAAGGCCAGCACTACTTCGACGACCCTGGGACTCGCGGGCATGCAGGAGAGGGCTGGACTGCTAGGAGGACGGGTTACCATAAGCTCGATCCATGGCCAAGGGACACGTGTGCTGGTCCGTGTGCCCAGCAAAGCGGCTGGTGCTGTGCGATGAGCGCATCCCCAGGGACCGTGCTGCTGGCTGATGACCATCCCATCGTGCGCAAGGGTATTCGCGCTCTGGTGGAGATGGAGGCGGACCTGAAGGTAGTCGGCGAAGCAGGGGATGGCCCGGAAGCCCTGGCCAAGTGCAGGGAACTTAAGCCCGACGTCCTGCTGCTCGATATTTCGATGCCTGGAATGACGGGGCTCGAGGTGGCGCGCCTCGTCCACAGTGAGATGCCTGACACCAAGGTCGTGCTGCTGACTATGCATGAGGGGGACGAGTACTTCTTCCAGGCCCTGGCGGTAGGGGCCGCCGGTTATATCGTCAAGGGGGCTACCTCTGAGGAGATCTTGTCAGCGATCCAATCAGTCCGTCAAGGGGGACTCTACCTGCACCCATCCGTAGCAAAGCGGCTCGTGGGCGACTATCTGCAAACGAAGGCAACAGCTACCTACGACGGATTGACGCAGCGTGAGAGCGAGGTCTTGAAGCTCATCGCCGACGGCCTAACCAGCAAGCAGATCGGCGAGAAACTGTTTATCAGCGTCACCACTGTGCAGACACACCGGGCGCACGCGATGGAGAAGCTGAACCTCCATACATCGGCCGAGCTCGTGAAGTACGCGATTCGGAAGGGGATCCTCGAGCCCGGGGAGGGCTGAACACCTCCAGCCCTGAGGCCGCCACTGGCCTTGCACCAAAAGTCGTCTCGTCAGTCTTAATCCGACGAAAAGCTTCGTTTGCGTGACGCTGGCATGCCCATCCCCTTGGTCCCTTTCCTTCGCCGAGGAAGGGGAATGGTATTTGAGGTATTCCAACAGTTGTGGAGGAGCGACCCACTCGAGTTCATGCGCAATCAGTAGTGAACTCCTGCCTCGGAATGATGTTGTCCTCTCCCCATGGCTCTAGACTGCTCCCAAGGATATAGCGCTGGCGCATGCGATAGAGGCGCACCTCGCTGAATCCCTGCAGAAGGGTGGTGTCATGAGCCGGAGCGGATGGGCACCGCGCAGATGGGCGCCAGCAGCCTGGATGATCGGTGTCTCGATTGGCGCTCTTTTGGTGGCAGGGGTGATGGCGTGGTGGCTCGCGGGCGCTGGGCACGAGTCCAAGGAGACGAGCCCCGCGTTCTCCCTATCTTCAGGGTCTGTAGCGGCGCAAGGCCGGGCTCTATATCAGACCTATTGTGCCAGTTGCCATGGCGTTCGAGGGGAGGGGCAGCCTGGCTGGCAGCGCCAGAACCCCGATGGTATATACCCAGCGCCGCCCCACGATGTCAGCGGGCACACTTGGCACCATGGAGACGGCACACTCTACCGCATTGTGAAAGATGGAGGTGCGACCTTCCAACAGGCAGGCTTCAGGAGCAGCATGCCTCCGTTTGAGGGCCAGCTAGACCAGGCTGAAATAAGGGCTGTCATCGGCTATCTGAAAACGCTTTGGGGAGGCCAGGAGCGAGCATACCAGGCTCAACAAAGCCGTAGGGACTCGTTCCCATAGCTGACGATGAGAACCCTGAGCCGGATTACCAAGATCAAACATGCCAGGCCGGAGCCGCTGCTCTGGAAAGTACTGCTGATAGGGGTAGCGGTAGCAGTGATTGGCGCCATGGTGACACAGGTCCTTTTGCTACGCCCGGAGGCGGGGATCGAGCGCAGGGCGGCGGTGGATGCGGTGGGGGCGGTAGTGCCCCACCTGGTCACAAGGCTAACTCCTGGCCGAAGCCATGACGTCGGATCGGCCATACCGTAAGGCCATGAGCCAGATAGAAGCCCTGGCAGAGATCAAGGCCCAGGCAGGGAAGCAGTTTGACCCAGCAATAGTGGCAGCGTTCTGTGCGATTGTACATGCGGAAGCGGCGCACACCCAAGTCGTTGCCGCCCACGAGGCCGAGGTGAGGCCTGCAACCAGTAAGTCAGCGAGCCCGCTGGCAGGCTACGACAGCGTGCGCCTAGCCCGCGCCGCATTCCGACAGACCGAACAAGCTATGGCGATCCTATCGCAGGACCTACGCATAGTGGTGGCGAACCAGAGCTTGGCCAAAGCTGTTGGCCTGCCAGCCGAAGAGATGGCAGGCCGGGCTTGCCGGGGAATCCCGCTGCCCTGCCAACCGGAGAACGATGTCGAGAAAGAGGCCTGTAAAGGCAGCCTGGCCCTTGAGGCGATGCGGAATGGGACGCCGGCCAGCCGACTGAGCCACCATAGCGCCCGGGTGCTGTCCACGCGGGCGACTCCGATCCGCTCCGGCGACGGCGTCGTGATAGGGGCGACAGTAGCCGTGGGAGACGCCAGCGAAAGGTTATCTGACGCCCTTACCGGCGCGTATAACTACCGCTTCTTCCAGGAGACCCTAGACAGAGAGTACGACCGGGGTCGGCATTATATGGGAGCAGATTCTCTTTGATCGTGATCGATGTGTACGGTTTTAAGAAGGTGAACGACCGCTGGGGCCACCTTTATGGGGACAAGGTCCTCGTGCGCCTCGTCGGTACGCTGACGCGTAATCTACGTGCCAGCGATATGCTCTTTAGGACAGGCGGAGACGAATTCGCCATCCTGGCGCTCGAAACGAGCCCGCGCGAAGCGACGGGGCTGGCGGTGCGCCTCGCTGGAGCGATCAGGAAGGCGTTCGTTGAGGAGGGCCTGTCCATCTCTTGGGGAGTGGCAGCGGCCCTCGAGGACGGGCAGGCACTGTCGCCTCAAGAGATGTACCTGCTGGCTGACCGCAGGTTCTACGACAAAAAGGCCAAGATCAGCGTGCCGAGGGAAGTGCAAACCTGAGAGCTCCTTTGCAGCGCGCCAGGCGAACCGGGAGGGAAAGACGATGCTCAATCTGACGCGTCTTTGGTGCGGAGCGCCCACACCGGGCGATGACTTACGATACGGCGAGGCCCGACACAGTGCAGGCCAGCCGCTCGTGACGCACGTGCACCAGCGGCCGGTGGTAGTGTGGAACAGCACTCTTCAGTGCAACCTCCACTGCGTGCACTGCTACATGGCGGCGAGAGAACGGCCCGATCCAAAGGAACTAGATATACGAGCCGCATTTCAGGTCGTCGACCAATTGGCAGCCTATCGCATACCGGTGCTGCTTCTGTCGGGGGGAGAACCTCTGGCACGGCCGGATGCTCTGAACATTGTTACGTACGCAGTCACCAAAGGCCTGCGGGTAGGGCTTTCGACCAACGGCACTCTACTTACACCGCTGGCGGTGCAGCAACTGAAGCAGAGCGGAGTCACATACGTCGGTGTCTCCATAGACGGGCCAGAGGCCTTGAACGATAAGTTTCGAGGCACCCGCGGAGCATTCAAACTAGCCCTGGAGGGTATCCGGAACGCGCGGGCGGAGGGGTTCAGGGTTAGCCTGCGTTTCACCCTGACCAATTATAACCACCAGTACCTTGGCGCGATATTCGACCTTGTGGAAAGAGAGCGTATACCACGCCTTTGTGTCTACCATCTAGCCTACGCGGGGCGCGGCGCCCGCATCAGCAGTCGTGCTGACCTTACCCATGAACAGACGCGTGCCGCCGTGGACCTCTGTGTAGAACGAACCGAGTACCTCCAGCGCAAAGGGCTGAATGCTGAGGTATTGACCGTGGACAACCACGCGGATGCCGTCTATACGGCGCTACGGCTGCTGAATGAGAGGCCCGCCCAAGCGAGCGATGGCCTGGCGATTCTGCGCCGCAACGGCGGCAACAGCTCAGGGGTCGGCATCGGCGCCATCGGCCCTAAGGGGGATGTCCATGCTGATCAATTCTCTCACCACCGCTCCTTCGGCAACGTGCAGGAACGGCCCTTCGCGGCGATCTGGGAAGATATGACGCACCCGATGATGGCGGGCCTGAAGGCATGCCCGCGACCACTGAACGGGCGCTGTGCAAGCTGTCCAGCACTCGAGCTCTGCAACGGGAACCTACGAGTCCGGGCCGAGATGGCGACCGGCGATGCGTGGGCACCGGATCCCGCCTGCTATCTCACCAACAGCGAGCTCGCCACGGTAGGAGAGGCCCTGCGAGGAAGTAGCGGAGGACCGGCATGAAAGCAGATGAGGCGGAGTTCGTTGCCCGGCGCCACCCGGAGGCAGCGAGCGATTATGGGCAAGCCCCAGTGGTCGTATTCTGGGAGATAACGAAGGCCTGCGCACTGGCGTGTCGCCACTGCCGCGCTCAAGCCCAGCCCCAGAGGCACCCTCAGGAACTAACTACCGAAGAGGGCCGACACCTAGTGGATGAGCTGGCACAGTTTAATCCTAAGCCCATTCTAGTCATCAGTGGTGGGGACCCCCTCATGCGCCGTGATCTGTTTGAGATCGCGGGCTATGCCATTTCCCAAGGTCTGCGAACCTCACTGTCCCCCAGCGTGACCGCCCTAGTGACGCCCGCAAACCTGTCGAGCGCATGTCTGGCCGGCGTACGTCACATCTCTTTCAGCCTCGATGGCGCCACGGCTAAGTCCCATGATGGCTTCCGTGGCGTCCAAGGGTCATTCGAACGCACCTTACAGTCCGTTGCTATGGCTTCGGAGGTGGGACTCTCTGTTCAAGTGAACACCACCGTTAGCCACTGGAACCTAGAAGAGCTGGACAGCATAGCAGCAGTTGTCGCTGGCTCAGGGGCAATGCTGTGGGATTTATTCTTCCTGGTGCCCACCGGGAGGGCGAAAGCAGCGGAGATGCTGTCGGCTGAAGAGCACGAAGTGGTCTTCAACTGGCTGTACGAGCTATCAGCGAAGGCCTCCTTCCGGACCAAAACAACTCTCGGACAGCATTACCGGCGCGTTGCACTGCAACGGGGCGGCACAAGCGCAGCCGCGGTGCACACTGCCTCGACCAATGATGGCAAGGGGATCTGCTTCATTTCTCACACCGGTCAAATCTTCCCCAGCGGATTCCTCCCGATCGACTGCGGTAGCGTGCGCACCAGTTCGGTGCGGCAGGTTTACTCCTCCCACCCGGTGTTCAAACAGTTACGAGACCCTAGCCGCTTGAAGGGTAAATGTGGAGTCTGTCCCTTTAATCAGATATGCGGCGGTTGCAGGGCCCGCGCCTACGCTTGCACCGGTGACTACTTGGAGGCGGAACCTGCCTGCAAATATGATGCTCGCGCCGAAGCGCTGAGCGCTGGAATCGCACAGTCCTCCTGACACGGCTTAACAAGTGAGGCTCGCGGAGAAAGCTGCAATGCCTTCTCAGACTGGGCCGGAGGGCAGGTGCGTCCGATCTGCACCCGCTGCAGGGCCCCGCTGCACGTAGACCCGCTGGATCGCAGCACGAAGACGAGCTACTCATCCTAGCTTGTGTTGGAGTGGACCAGTCGTATCCCGGAAGGAGTGAAATACTACCCTCTTAGGATGTGTGACGGCCTGTGCAGTTACCACTATATAGGGTGCTAGACGAGGAGACCGTTAGGCCTCAGGAACTCCCGAGGTGCTGATACATGCAGGATACGGCTCCAGAGATAATCGAGACGGCTACTACGCCGCCTCATCCGCAGGCGAAGTGGTGGCGAGCGTCAGACATGCTGGTTGTCCTGACAGCGGTGGCGGGGGTTGCCCTAGCTGTGGCATGTAGCGGCCCTTCAGCCAGCGCCGCATCGGCCGACGATGTCGTGCGCAAGGGCCACCTCCTCTATCAAAAGCAATGCGCGACTTGCCATGGTACAAGCGGAGATCGCATACCAGTTGCGCCGTTGACGTCCAAGGACTTCCTGGCAAGCCGCGGTGATGCCACCCTACTGGCTGTCGTCGCCGAAGGTAAAGGGGTGATGCCTGCTTTCTCCGTCGCCCGCGGCGGACCCTTCAGCGAACCCGACATCCGCGCCGTGGTCGCCTATCTCAACCAGCGTGCCGGCCGGGAGAGTACCGGTGTGCTCGCGGAGGTGGGACAGCAGTTATTTGTCACAACCTGCGTGGGCTGTCATGGCCCCAAAGGCGATCGGATCCCAATCGCTCCTTTGAACGCCAAGGGGTTCCTCAATGCCAAGACGGACGTGGAACTTAAGGATGTCATTGCCCAGGGCAAAGGCATGATGCCACCCTTCGCAATGTCAGCGGGTGGCAAATTGTCGGACGTGGACCTGGATGCCATAGTCGCAGCCCTCCGTTACCGCGTTGAGGAGCAGACAGCACTCACAGCTAGGCGGGGCCGGGACCTTTACGTGGCCAACTGCCTGCAATGCCACGGCACCGAGGGAAACCGGATACCCGGGGTGGAGCTCGCGTCGGCTAGGTTTCTCCAGTCAGTGGGAGACGGCGGAATTCTCATAGCTCTCGCTGAAGGCAAGGGGATTATGCCGGCCTTTGGCACCAGTTCGGGGGGAAGCATGGGGGTCCCCGATATCGCGTCCTTGTTGATTTATATGAAGACGTGGGCGGGCTTGAACGCCACCTCGGCCATGGCCAGCACAGGGATGGTGGGGCAGGGACGCGACCTGTTTACGCGCAACTGCACTGCCTGCCACGGTGCCGGAGGCGATCGGGTCCCTGGCGTCAAGCTCCTTTCCAAGGAGTTCTTGGAGCGAGAGACCGACGGAGTCTTGCTTCAAACGATCACGAAAGGCAACGCCAAGGGCATGCCGGCCTGGGGTGTCGAAGCGGGTGGCCCTCTGACCCAGGCCCAGATCCAGAGCATCGTCGGCTTTCTCAAATCCTCGGCAGTGGCCGCATCTGGCTCGGCGCAGGCGTCGACATCTGCACCCACCTCCTCTGACGTGGTCATATCGATAACCCAGGACACCGTGAAGCGCGGGCGAGAGATCTTCATGGGCACCTGTGCGGCCTGCCATGGGGAGACCAGGGATAAAGTTCCCACCTGCCGTCTAGCTGAGGCCGACTTCCTCAAGCAGCGCGGCGACGCGACCTTGGTGGAGAGCATCACCCTAGGAAAGGGCCCCATGCCAGCTTGGGGGCTGGTGAAAGGAGGGCCCCTGAGCCCCGACGACGTCAAAGTGGTGCTGGCGTTCCTCAAGAATGCGGCAGGCATGGGGACGTTTCAAGAGGCTCCTGCCCCACCCCCCAGTACCCCGGCTCCCAGTGTTTCCAGCCCAGCGTTGTCGTCCGAGTTGGTCGCCAAAGGCAAAGATCTATTCAAGAGCACCTGTGCGATGTGCCATGGGGAGACCAGGGATAAAGTCCCCACTTGCCAGCTCGCCAACAAGGAGTGGCTGCAGAACAAAGGATTCGACGGTGTGGTCAAGGACGCAACCGAGGGCAAGCCACCGATGATGCCCGCATGGGGAAAGGACAAAGGTGGTCCCCTGTCAGCCGAACAGATCAAGGCAATAGTGACGTACCTTTGGGACGCGGTGGGCTTGACGGCCGAAGGCGGGCCTGCGCAGGGGGCTGCGACTCCAGAATCCAAGACGAGTGCCCCTCCGCCGACCCCGACTGAAACAAGTGCAAGCCCGTTGGTACCGAGCGCCAAGGTGGGCAAGGATATCTTCATGGGCACCTGTGCTATGTGCCATGGGCAGGACGGCTTTGCCCAACGGAATTGCCCACTGGGATCGAGGGAGTGGATCTCCAACATGAGCTTGGAAGGTCTCATGGCACGAATCAGGCGTGGCAAGCCAGCGGCGGGCATGCCAACGTGGGGGGCGAGCTTGGGTGGTCCACTGAGCGAAGCGCAGATCATGGCGGTCGCCATGTACCTGGGTGAGGCGGCGCGCTAGAGCGCAGGAGGGGTGCATGAGTCAGATCGCAGCTCTACTGAAACCACCGCGCAGAATGCCGGTCTTGCTGGCAGGAGGTGCACTGCTTCTGCTCGTTGGAACAGTGCTCATTTTGGTGTTGGGCTCAGCACCAAGGCCGGGCCAGATGTCCCTGGATGCGGCGCTGGAGCAGCTAGAGGAACAGGTGCGCTTGAATCCGCAGGACTTACAGGCCCGCTTGGCGGTGGCCATTGGGTATGCCGCACGAGGTTACGACACCAGTGCTATTGAGCAGTTTCAGGAAGTTCTTAAGCAGGAACCAAACAACCAGACCGCCCTGATAGGAGTCGGCAGGGCATATCTGCGGCAGGGCAAGCTTGACCAAGCGGTTGCGCCATTCCTCCAAGTAGTAGAGCTGAATAAAGACAACCCCGTGAAGCACTCCTTGGAGCAACTGGAGGCTGTCTATTATGACCTGGGCGTAATCTACATGCGCCAAGGAGATAATGCGCAGGCCGCCCTTTTCTTGCAGCAGGCCCTGGCGATAAACCGCGTAGACGCCGACGCTCATTTCATGCTGGGCCAGGTCCAACAGGCCAACGGCGACCTGGAAGCCGCCCTGTACTCATACCGACAGGCGGTTCGACTCGCGCCCGACTTCATCGAAGCCTACGAGGTGATGGGCGGCATCTACAAACGTCTAGGCAAGATAGGGGAGGCCAAATACAGCGCTGGCATGATCGCTATTGCGTCGCGCTCCTATGACAAGGCGATCGCAGCCCTTCAGGAAGCGATTGTAGTGGCCCCCGACTTAGCCGAGGCCCATCAGGGCCTGGCAATCGCCCTCGAATCCAAGGGCCGTGCTGAGGACGCCCTTGCGAGCTACAGGAGGGCGCTGCAACTCGATCCCGCCCTCATGCTGTCCAGTTTAGCTGTCCAACGGTTGGCCGGTCGCTGAGGTGCGCCTATGAGCAGACATAGTTGGATGCTACCAACGAGTGGACTTGTGCTCGCTCTCACGCTGGTAGCGTGCGGGAGCGCAGAAGATCTAGCGAAAAACAGGGTGGTTCGGGAGCTTCCAGGGGTAGAGGTGATCACTGGACCCATCCCACCTTTGTATGCATCAACGATCCTGGGCCTCAGGGCGCCCCAAGGTGTGGGCGTGACTGCTGATGCCACACGGCTCTATGTCGCCGAAGGTGACGGCGACCGCGCGGTCAAAGTCATCGACCTCGTCAGCCGCGAGGCTCGCGAAAGCCTCGCCCCGCCCGGTACAGTTGCAGCGACCAGGAAGCCGACCAGTATTTTCGTGGGCCCCAACGGGGTCGTCTATGTGGTCGACCGGTTGCGGCTCGCGGTCGACATGTACGACCCTGACGGGCGCTGGCTGGGGATGTTGCCAGATCCGCCTCTGACGTCAGGGCAGTGGGAGCCCTTGGGCGTCAGCCTGAACGCCGAGGGGGAAGTTTACGTGGTCAATGGCGCTCCTGATGGTCCGCTGGTCGCCGAATACGATGCCAACGGTGTATTCGTCAGCACCCTTGGAACTATGCAAGACGAATCCGGCTCTTTCTCCTTCCCCGCCGGCGTGGCCACTGGCACGGTAGAGGAGCAGCTATACATCGCTGATAGCAACAATGGGCGCATCGTTGCTATAGACGCCGAGGGACGGATTGAGGATATCTACGGCAATCAGGGCGGTCAGGATGCGGTGGCTCTCCCGCGAGGCATGTATATAGACCATCGCGGCTACTGCTATGTAACCGATGCCACAGGCCACGAGGTTAAGGTCTGGGACGTCAGCAAGGGAAAGGCCAAGTATCTATTCAGCTTTGGGCAGCCCGGCATCGCCGATGGTGAATTCCTCTATCCCAACGCTGTGGCTGTAGACGGCGAGGGAAGGGTGTATGTGGCCGACACCGGGAACGATCGCGTCCAGATATGGGCTTACTGAGCAGAGTGCCCTGATGGTTCTCCTTAGCTCCATCGATGTCACTCTCATGAGTTTGTGTAGGCCAGATTCCTCAGTGGAGAGGATGCTGACGGCCATCCTCGACTTCTAGAGTGACGGTGGAAAAAGGAAGCCTCGTAAAAGGGAGAAGTCCTGTTCCGGGTACGTCTCTAAGGAGGAGGTGGCAAGATGAAGCGATGGATTGTGGTCTTGGCACTGGTTATCGGGGCAGTCCTATTCCTGCCTGCCCTCCTTGAATCCAATGTGAGCGCAGACGGCGGACCCCACGGGAGCTACGGGACCGACGTCGGTGGCAGCGGGCTTCCCTCCCAGTGTGGAGCCTGTCACCGTGTTCACCAGGGTGTGAGCACCGGCAAGCTGCTCAAGGCGGAGTCCCCATACGCGCTCTGCTTGACGTGCCACAATGGAACGGGCTCGCGCTTGGACGTGCTCGATGGCGTCAAGCTGGGCGCGACGGTTTCGCTGGATGCAGCGGTGATTCGCTCGGCTGACACGACCGACATCAACGTCAGCGTATCCCCATCCGCTGCCCTATCGACGGGCGTCGGCGCTAGTAATGAGTTCACAATCGCCGTCCGAAACAGGACCGCCTCGGCCGCCACCGTCGCACTGGCCATCACCGCGGAGACGAACGCGGGCACGGGGACCGAGCCCTTCCAACCTTCGACCCTCAGCGCTGCAAGTGTAAACGTGCCTGCGGCCAATGGGACCACCGGTGTGCCCGGCGTCGCCTATGTCACACTGACCGTCACCTCGCGAGGCTCGGCAGCGGCCGCGGCTTCCAACCTGACAACCGTACAGGCCACGTTCAACAGCCTGAACGCCTCCGTCAAGGCTCAAACACGTATCGGCACTGCCGCTGACAACGCAACGGCAAACACTCTGAACGGTGGCGGTTTCCGCTACATAGCGGGGACGGCGGTAACGTCGCGCCACAATGCCGACCCAGCCGATAACAGCCTCTACCCCTGGGGCTTCAACAGCAACACCGGCCAGAATACCAATGCGCTTACGAGCCCGCTGCAGTGCACGAGCTGCCACAACCCACACGGGACCGCGAACTACCGCCTTCTGAAGGCGAGCGTAAACAGCCAAACTGTGGTGGTGCGCGCCTATTACAATGGGGCCTTCACCAAGGATGAAGGTGCGACCGGCCTGGACACCGGCGCGCCAGCAGACAAGTACACCAGGGAATACTACGGGTCTGCGGCCACCGGCGGAGCGCCCACGACGGCCGACCAAGGCAGCCTCGCCAGCCTTTGTGGCGCCTGTCACACCGCCTACCCATCCACCGGTGCGAGCAATGCCTATAACGTGGGAGGGGTAACCCACTACCGGCACAAGACAGAGATGCCGTACACGGACTGGACCAATCCGGAGACTGGCTCTCCATCGGCGAACAACCCTGAGACCAGCCCCATAACGGGCTTCCCTGCGCTGCGGCTGGCGAGCAGCACCGGCGCCTTGACCGGCAACAACAACGTTGTAACCTGCCTGACCTGTCACCGGGTCCATGGCACGACCTCCACGATGAGCAACTATGCGCTAAAGAGCAGCCTTGGTGGGCTGGCTGACGAGGATCTGTCGCCAGCCCAAACAACGGGCAGCCGGAGCGTGCTGCTCTTCACCAACAACCGAGGCATGTGCCAAGCCTGTCACCAATGGTAGTAGCAGAAGGAGACTCCTGGTCGAGCGAGGCTACCTCCCCCAGTTCAGGCACCCGAATAGAAACCAGGTTGCGTCAGTCCGGATGAAGGGAGAAAAGCTCGATGAACACTGCCCAGATGCTGTGGCGTGGAATCGGGCTTTTGCTCGGCGCCAGTGTAGTGGCCACACCGGTTGCCGCAGTCGTCATAGCGTCGCTGCGACAGGTGGATCAGCGGTCGCCCCAGGCTCCAGTTGCCATGGGCAGGGATCCAAGAGCCTCGAGCATCTTGGGCCCTATCTACGTGGGTTCCCTTTCGGAGGGATTAGAACGACCGCTGGGCGTAGCAGTTTCAGAGCAAGATGAGGTCTATGTAGCAGACGGCGCTTGCCGGTGCATACGCATCTTCGATCCCACGGGAAAGCTGCGCGCCACCCTAGGCCCGCAGGTGGGTGACACAGAGCTCCAATACCCCATCGCCTTGACCTTCGACGCGGAAGACACTTTGTATGTCTCTGACCTGGGAGCAGGGCAGATCGCCGTCTTTCATAGTGGCGTTTACAAAGGGCGTCTATCTCGAGGACAGATCCCGACTGAGGTGCAACATCCTGCTGGCATCCAGATACGCGGAGAGCATATCTACATAAACGATCTCTCAAAGCATCAAGTGCTGCTGTTTGACTCTGAGGGAAACCTGGTGAGGACCTTCGGAGCGGGCGGCGACTCTGAAAGCGGCGGTGGCGGGCACTTATCTTACCCTAACTACGCCCTGACCTTGAGCGATGGTTCTCTGCTCGTCGCTGACTCTGACAACAACCGCCTGCAGATGTTCGACAACTCGGGCAAGACCGCAGCGAGTTGGACTGGCCCCCTGCTTGTGCCGCGGGGCCTTGCGCCTGATGCAGAAGGGAACATCCATGTCGCTAATGTCATGAGCGGCAGGATCGAGGTCTTCAGCCGTGCAGGGAAACACCTAGGTGGGTATGCCCAGTTCAGCGGCGGGCCTGAGTTTGGGTTCCCGACCGGGCTCGCTGCTCACCGTGACAAGCTGTACGTGGCCGATCGTGGGAACAAGCAAGTGCAGATCGGGCGCTGGCCCCCGAGGAGGTAAGACTTGAAGCTATGGCGCGGGCTGGTAGTGTTGGCGGTGCTGGGTGGCCTGGCAGCGATGCTGGCGCTGTCCCGAATGGGTGGCGGCGGTCAGCAACTAAAGACTGCCCGCCTGCCGCCCGTGGACGCCAGCAGCGCAGCAACGGCAATGCTCAACAACGAAACTCAAGCGAATGCAGCAACGCCGGAAGCCGCGCCACCCAGAGCTGAGGACGTGCAGGCCCAGATCCTCGCCCTCGAGTCCGCGGTACGTGAAAAACCAGCAGACCTGGACTCGCTGACCAAGCTAGGCGGCCTGTACTTCCAGATGCGCATGTACCCGCGTGCTGCGGACACGTTCGCTATGGCCCTGGAACTGACACCGAATGATGCTCGCCTCCGCACCGATTTTGCCAGCTCGTTGCTGTACCAAGGTATGTTGGGCCTTGCAAAGCGCGAGTATTTGCGCGCCATCGCCGTCGATCCGTCCCTGCCGGACCCTCATTTCAACCTGGCTGTCATCCTCTCCCACAGCAATCCGCCGGACATACCGGGGGCCATAGTTGGGTGGAGGGAGGTCATACGCCTGGCACCCGACTCCGACCTAGCCAGGTCGGCAGGGGAGTACATGGCAAGGTACGACCAGCAGGAGCAGCCAGCAGCCAAGGCAGCCTCGCCGTGAGTGCTGAAGCCGTGAGTGCTGAAGATGTTTTGGGAGACCGCTGTCCTCGGACAGCCCAACCCAGCATGGCTTAGGTGCATCCTGGCCTTGGTGCTGGCTTTGGCAACTACTTTGTCTGCTGCTCCGGATCGGGCAGCGGCATCTCACGGGAACCACACCCTGAATCTGCACGCCGCGACGGTCGTCCACAGCGGTACCACATACAAGGTGATGGACGAAGGTGCCGTCGCGGGCGCATTGGCCGAGGCTGATACCTCCTATAACCAGGCTGGGAGCATGCCTCAAAACACCGAGGTAGCGCTCAAGTACGCAGCCGGGACCAACGGGGGCGTTTTCGTGTCCCAGCCCGTGCCCGACGGCACGGTGTGGGATATCACCGGATCCTGGACGCTCAACCCTTACATCAAGATGTCCATCGATGCAAGGTACTGGGTGCGGGCACGGATCTACCGGATTACAGCAGCTGGCTCGGTCAACGAGGTCCTGTATAGCCAGAATGGCACCCGTTTCGATGCCAACGTCACAGCCTACACCCTTCGGAGTTGGAGCGCCACGGTCACCTCGGGGACTGATACGATCCTGCAGCCTGGCGACCGGACCGGGGTAGCCTTCTTCGTCTACACGGATCGGTCGAGCTTGCCTACCGGCTATCTGGGGTTCGACGAGTCTGCAGCGCCCTCCAATGTAAGTGCGCGCTACCGCGCAGGGGTAGTACGGCAGGCCCATTACCGCATCGGCCAGGACACTCCATTGACTGCCATGACTTGGTATGCGGCTACGGACACCGCAGCGACCGCCGTGCCGAAGAGCACCGACTTCCGGGTGCGCTTCCAGCTCTACAACAACGAAGCAGTGGGGATGACCTGGACGCCCCAACTGGAGTGGACGACGACGCCAGGCTCCGGGTACGCGCCCGTGCCCGCCACACCTACAGTGCCGTTTTTTGTGTCCAACACGACCCAGTACACCAATGGGGCAGCGATCACAACCGGAAGCTTCGGCCTGGGGACCGGAACGGGCACCGCCCAGGCTGGCATCGCCTACGACACACAGAACCCGGCTGGAGCCACCATCACCCTGGCCGCTGGCTTTTATACAGAGGTGGAGTTCAACATCCAGGCCCACGCCAATGCGACGGATGGGGCGATGTACTACTTCCGCCTGACCAACAACGGATCGGTCCTGGCTGCCTACGAAACGGTAGATGCCCAGGTAACTCTTCAAACCGCTGGTGTCTTGCGGGAGGCCCACTATCGCATCGGCCAGGACAGTCCCCTGACCTCCATGACTTGGCATGCAGCGGCAGATGCCGCCGCTACAGGAATAGCGCAGAACGCCAATTTCCGGGTCCGGTTCCAGCTCTATAACAATGGCCAGCAGTCCAAGTCTTGGACGCCTCAGTTGGAGTGGACGACCACCCAGGGCTCAGGGTATGCCGCTATTCCCACGAGTTCCGGGGCCCCACCCTTCTTTGTAGCCGACACCACTCAGTACACAAACGCAACGGCGATCGCCACGGCGAACTTTGGTCTGGTGACAGGCACGGGGGCTGCCCAGGACGGCGTTGCCTACGACACTCAGAACCCAGCCGGGGCTGCCATCACCCTGGGCGCTGGCTCATATACCGAAGTTGAATTCAACATCCAGGCCAATGCCAACGCTAGTCCAGGTGCCACGTACTACTTCCGGCTGTCGGACAACGGGACGCCCTTTGCCACCTACGAGACGGCCGACGCTCAGATCAGCATCCAGGCAGTGCAGGGAGTAGTGCGGGAGGCCCACTATCGCATCGGCCAGGACACCCCCCTAACTGGGATGACGTGGTATGCAGCGGCGGATATCGCGGCTACAGGGATACCCCAAAACGCCAATTTCCGCGTGCGGTTCCAGGTATACAACAACGGGGGAGCGGGAGCCAACTGGACGCCTCAGTTGGAGTGGACGGCCACAGCTGGCTCAGGGTATGCAGCGGTACCCACTAGCTCGGGTGCCCCACCGTTCTTCCTGGCAGATACAACCCAATACGCGAACGGGGCGGCCATCGCCACAGCGAACTTCGCCCTCGGGATCGGGACGGGTACCGCTCAGGATGGCATCGCCTACGACACCCAGAACCCAGCCGGGGCTGCCATCTCTCTCAGTGCTGCTTCCTACGCAGAGGTGGAGTTCAGTGTCCAGGCCAATGGGAATGCCATCTTGGGCACCATATACTACTTCCGCGTGACCAACAGCGGGACGCCGCTCAATGGCTATGACACGGCCGACGCCCAGATTAGGATACAGACACCCGGAACGTTGAGACAGGCCCACTACCGTATCGGACAGGACAGCCCCCTGGCCGGGATGACCTGGCACGCGGCCACTGATACGGGTGCTCCCAACGTCCCGCGCAATGCAAACTTCCGAGTCCGCTTCCAGATTTACAACAGCGGGGAACTGGCGATCTCTTGGCGACCGCAGCTCGAGTGGACGGCTACCCAGGGCTCAGGTCATGCTGCCGTGCCCACTACCTCTGGCGCTGTCCCCTTCTTCATAGCGGACACGGCCCAGTATTCCAACGCTGCGGCCATCGCCACTGGCAACTTCGGCCTGGGAGTGGGGACGGGCACCGCCCAGACTGGCGTCGCCTACGACACCGAGAACCCCGCAGGAGTAGCTGTACTCCTGAACGCCAGCTCCTATACAGAAGTTGAATTCAACATCCAGGCCAACAGCAACGCTGCTCTGGGCACTAACTACTATTTCCGTTTGACGGACAACGGCACCGCACTAACAGCCTACGCGACGACAGATGCTCAGATCACCATTGAGCCGGCCGTGGCCTATGTGCGGTCTGATCACTACCGCACCGGCCAGGACACCGTGCTGACGGCCATGCTCTGGTACGCATCCACCGACACGCCAGCCACGGCAGTCCCCCGCAATACAAACTTCCGGGTGCGCTTCCAGCTCTACAACAATGGCACCATCAGCGCTAGCTGGACGCCTCAGCTGGATTGGAGCGCCACCTCGGGCTCGGGGTACACAGCGGTGCCGACCGCATCAGGCGCCCCGCCGTTCTTCCTGGTTGATACTGCCCAGTATCCGAACGGGACTTCCGTCGCTACCGGCGACTTCGGCCTCGGTACAGGAGTCGGTACCGCCCAGGCCGGCATCGCCTACGATACCGCGAACCCGGCCGCTGTGGCCATCACCCTGAGCACGGGGGCTTATACAGAGGTCGAGTTCAGCATCAGGGCCAACAATAACGCCAGCGAGGGCGCATCCTATTTCTTCCGGCTAAGCGATAACGGGACAGCGCTGACTGCTTATGAGCACACAGCCGCGGAGGTGATCGTGCAAACCGCGCCTGCGCCGACACCTACGCCCGCGCCGCCCGCCCACAACTTCCATTTGCCATATTCTGCGGACACGTCGGCCTGTGCTGCTTGCCATCGAACGCACACCAGTCCCGCTCCGACTTCTTTGGAGAAGCGCTGGCCTCAGGAACAGGTATGCTTCACCTGTCATGACGGCACCGGGGCGCCGAACATCCTGGCCCAGTTCAACAAGACCTACAAGATGCCACTGACTACTACCTCCGAACTCCATAGCCTGGCCGAGTGGCGGACCAAGTCGCCCTCCAGCTTCTCGGGGGCCAACCGGCACGTGTCGTGCACCGACTGCCACAACCCCCACTATGCGGCGCAAGGCAACCACACCGTCGGCAGCGCCTACGCCTTCGGGCCCCAGCAAGGCGTGTGGGGCGCGTCGCCCAGCTACACAGCGCCTTGGACCACACCATCATTCAGCACTGTGAACAGGATAACCTATCAGTACGAGCTCTGCTTCAAGTGCCACTCGTCCTGGGCGTTTGGAACGTCGCCGCCCACGGTGCCTAGCGGGGGCTTTCCCGAGACTGACGTTGCGAAGGAGTTCAACCCCTTAAACGCTTCCTTCATGCCAGTGATGGCTCAGGGCAAGAACCCCTTTAGGCTCTCGGACGGCACGTCCTATGCATCCTCCCTGATTGGAGGCTTCACGCCCACCAGCCGCATGGTCTGCTCGGACTGCCACGGCAGCGACAATGACACAGACCCTAGAGGCCCCCATGGCTCCAACAATCCCTTTATCCTACGAGGGCCCTGGGACCGTACGACCGGTCGAATGCCAGGACAAACGGTGGGCGGCGGGCCCGATACCTCCAACCACCTCTGCTTCAAGTGCCACGATGTGAACGTCTACGCTAACCCGAGCAACACCGGCCCACCCTGGGACAGCAGGACTGGCTTTTCCGGTGGTGGCAAGAACCTTCACGCGGTGATGGTTGGAGCACGTAACAAGGCCTACAACGACAATGCCATCGTCTGCATGGACTGCCACATCGCTGTGCCCCACGGCTACAACCGCGACCACCTGATCGGGTTCACGGGAGATGACTCTCCCTACATCAACCGGCCGTACTCAGGCGGTTTGACGACCATCAACACCTGGCAACAGAGCGGCCAGTGGACCTTCAATAGCTGTTCTACAGCCATGGGCAACTGCAGGTGACGCGCGCCATGCTTGCCTCAAGCACGTCCGCCAGCGCAGAGGCAAGGGGCACGCAGCGCCCAGCACTGGCGCTGCGAACGGTGGCCCCGGCGCTTGGGCTCATCGCGTCGCGGCGGGCAGCCCTGGTGCTGATGGCCCTGTTCTTGGGAGCGCTGGCGCTTCAGGCGTTGCTGCCTCAACGAGGTACCGTCTCCGAGTTGCAATACACCCTCTGGCGCTCCAGGTACCCAACCGTGGCACGGGCGAGCGAAGCTTTGGGCCTGGATAGAGTTGCCTCGACACCTTGGTTCTGGGCCTTAGGGTCCGCCATTGCATTGTCTCTGACCGCCTGCACGATGCGCCGGGCGTCGACCTTTCTCCGCCGCGGTCCACCGCCGCGCGGCCGCGAAGCTTACCTGAACTTGGCCCCACCCCCAGTGGGCACATCCCCAGCGGGCCAACCCCCAGCGGGCCAACCCCCAGCGGGACTGATGGACATTGCCGCGAGTCTGCGTCGGCATGGCTACCTGGTGAAGCTCGGCCAGGATGGTCTCAGTGCTAGGACGGGCTCTCTGGGCCCCTGGGGCTCCGTCGTGTTCCATGGCGGGATGGTCGTGCTCTTCCTCGGCGTGCTCGTCAGCGCCGCCACGCGCTTCACCGGATTCGTAGAGCTGGCTCCCGGCCAGATATTCCAAGAGCACAGCGGTTATCTTGTGCAGCGCGCAGGAGCCTGGGCGCACCAGGAGCCGGACTTTTCGATTGGTGTCACAGGAATTGGAGTGGCCTTCTGGCCGGACCGGAGCATTCAGGACATCTGGGCTGAGGTGGCGCTGCAGGGTACGGAGGGAATCGTAGCGCAAGGAGTGGTCCGAAGGAACCAGTCTCTGCACTTGCAGGGGTCGTCCCTCACGCTGGGTAGCCCCTTCGGACCTGCCGCGCAGTTAAGCTTCAGGCTCGAAGACGGACACAAAGAGTCGCGGGGTTACGTGAACTTCCCGGTGGACAACTCAGGGTCGCGTAGCCAGTTCAAGGTTCCGGACACGGTGGTTACGGTACACGCCGAGCTAGTCGGCGGCTGGCGCGAGTTCCTCGAAAACCGATACTCTGCCGACCAGCCGCGCTTGAAGTTTGTAACTTCCGATTCACATGGTGCGGCTACAGAATATGACTTGCCCTTGGGGGAAGCAGTCACCATCGCAGACGGTGAGTTGCGTTTCGAGGCACTGGAAACATGGGCGCTCTTCATGGTCAGTCGGGACCAAGGTCTGCCAATGATCATAGCCGGGGCTGTGCTGGCGTTCGCCGGCCTAGCCGCTGCTCTCTTTATCATCCCCCGATGGATCACGGTGACCTCTCTTCCTGGCGGTGGTTGGCGCGTCATGTATCGAACGCCCTGGGGCACTGGTTCCCTCCTGCGCGAGTTGCGGGAGCTAACTGGCACAGACACGGAGGGCACGTAAATGCTCGCAGCGGCCCATGCGGCTTACTGGGCCGCCCTTGCTAGCTGCGGCAGCGCCACCGTTGTATTCGCGATCGGGACGGTCTTCCGCAAGAGTCTGGTGATGAAGCTTGGTGGCGTGGTAACAGCGGCTGCGTTCGTAATGCTCACTGTTGCCTTGGCGCTGCGCTGGTCGGCAACTGGACACGGTCCCTACCTAGGACGCCACGAAGCCCTCGCCTCGTACTCCTGGGCTCTCATTGGCTTCTATCTCCTTTTGCAGTGGCGGATATTCAGAGCCCGCGCAGCCGGGCTGATCGTCGCTCCAACATCGTTCTTTATGTTGGGCGTCGCTGCCCTGAGCCCGGCCGCCGCCCAGTTCGAGTCTCCAGCCATGCGCAGCACATGGCTCTGGGTCCACGTCGGCATGGCGAAAGTCGCCGTTGCCTCGCTGCTGCTGGCGGCCGGAATCTCCGCCCTCTCTCTCCGCCGCAGCCTTGCCCGCCCGCGACGTCTGACCGGTCCAAGCGGCCCTGGTGCTCAGGAGTCAGGCCTGGAACAAGTTGAGGAGTTGAGTGTACGGCTAGTATCTTTAGGATTTCTGGTGTTGGCTGTCGTCATCGGCGCGGGAGCCTTGTGGGCCAACACGGCTTGGGGTTCCTACTGGAGTTGGGATCCCATTGAGACCTGGTCCCTGGCCACCTGGGTGCTCTACGGAATGGCCCTGCATCTCTACCACCAGTGGCACGTTACAGGTGTCCGCTGGGCCTGGCTGAACGTCAGCGTGCTGGCCGTGGCGGCCATGCTCTTATTGGCTTTGTGGGTGCTCAGCCTCAGTCCGCATTGGATATACCTCAGCTAGAGTAAGTGGACTAACAGTCACATGGTCCTTCGGGCGCGGAATACGCGTTCCCCTCCTGCACCTGAGCTTGGCTTCGCTTGTGCTCACCAAGTATGGGTACATAGCAAACTGACGACCCCACAGTGCGAGTCCCAGATCTCGCTTCCTACAGGTACTGTACCAGAAGTCATGTTAGAAGGGGATGGAGAATCCATGATGCCCAGGATTTAGTAGAAGAGCCAGGGCCTTAGGGTGTAGACGATAGAAGGCTGTCTAGGAGCGCGTATGGCCAAAAGTCCTAAGAAGGCTGCCCTCGCCTTGCCTGTCCATCACGTCATGCAAGACACCCAGGCTTCGCGCTCTGCTAGCACGATCAACTCCTGGTTGGACAGGGTTTGGTCCTTCTTCTCCGCACCTCGTTTAGCATTGGTCCTGATACTGCTCCTCGCCGGCGCCTCGCTGGTTGGCGTATTGCTCGCGCAGGCCCCCGCAGGTGCCCAGAGCGATCCCCAGGCCTACGGCAGATGGCTTGCCCAGATTGGGAATAAGTATGGGGCGGCCACGGAGATCTTTAGCCGCCTCGGCCTCTTTACCGTTTTCGACGCTTGGTGGTTTAGGCTGCTATTAGCCCTTTTGGTGAGCAATATCCTCATCTGTTCAATCAGTCGAGGTGGCAGGTTAGTGAGAGCCGCTCTGGCGCGCCCCCATGTCACGATGCCAGAACCCTTCTTCGCAAAGGCTAAGCTCCAGGCCCGCATTGAAGTGCACGGGTTGCCCTTCGCCCAGGCCGAACCACTGCTTCGCAGCGCTTTGCGTGCCAGTGGCTACAGGGTGCTTATCGACCGGAGAGCGGACTCTGTTTACGCTTATGCCGACCGCAACCGTCTCGCGCCATTGGGGACGCTTCTCCACCATCTGAGCCTGGTTGTACTTCTGTTCGGGTTCTTCGTCGGCAGCGTATGGGGCTTCGAAGATAGCGGGTTCGTGGTAGCCGAGGGCGCGACGAGGGCGATCGGTAACACTGGACTCGCTGTCCACTTGGACGCGTTTTTTGACGAGTACTATCCTGAGGGCCCTCCCAAAGATTATCGGAGCCATGTCGTTCTGTACGAGCAAGGCCAAGAGGTCAAACGAGACGTCGTGCGGGTGAACTCGCCTCTGACGTATGGTGGTATCAGGCTCCACCAGTCCTTCTTCGGGTCTGCCGTCATGATGGAGGTCCGCGAGCCGAGTGGAGCGCTGGTGGCCTCCGAGACTGTACCCCTGGCTTGGCGGAGTCAGGACAGACCAGTGGGATCATTCCTGATCCCAAGCCGTAATCTTGAAGTCTTCGTCGTGGGGCCCGCATCCTCTTTTGTTGACCCCGTGATCCCGCCCGGTCAAGTCCGGATTGAGGCCTACCGGATTGGCGATGCGGCTCCCCAGGGGATCTTCAACGTGCTGCAGGGCAAAGGCCAGACCGAGCGAGGTCTCGTCTACACCTTCGTTCGGGAGCGCCTGTTCTCCGGCTTCAAGGTGGTTAACAACCCTGGCCGGCCTTTTCTTTGGGCAGGGGCGATAGGCATCGTCTTGGGACTGACCTGGGTGCTCTACTTCCCCGGGCGACAACTATGGGCAATGGCCCAACGTCAAAGTGACGGCGGGATGATGGTGCATCTAGGGGCAGCTAAAGGAAAGCGCGAGAGCTTCAGCGGCGAGTTCAAGAGCGCCGCGAAGAGACTCGAGCAGGCCGCTACGAGAGCGGGAGGGGAAACACAAGCGAGCGTGCAGGAGGCTCCGTAAGTGGAAAAGATGTCGCTCTACATGTTCAGCGCTGGCTTCATAACCCTCGCGGGAGCCGTGGTCTTCTACTTCGCCTACGCTGTGGTCTCGGTGCTGACACGAACGAGGCTCGCTGCGATGGCCGGGGGCCCAGGGTCTGCGTCGCAGGCAGCGCCCACCGCCCTGGCAGGCGTAGGACGGTTGGCCACAATCCTGGCGTGGAACAGCGCGGTTTTTCTGCTCCTTTCCTTACTGGCGCGCGCCATCGCCTCGGGGCGTGGGCCCTTCTCCAACATGTACGAATTCACGGTCTCTTTCGCCGCTGGCGTCACGCTTGCTTATCTTATCGTTGAGGCTCGTGTCTCTCGCCGGACGTTGGGGGCGCTCGTGCTCCCCGTTGCCCTGGGCCTCATGTGGTATGCAAGCACTCTGCCCAATAACGTCGCACCTTTGGTGCCGGCGCTTCAAAACAACCTGCTGCTGACACTGCATGTCTCCGTTGCGATCATGGCCTATGGCTTCTTTGCGGTGAGTTTCGGGAGCGCCTCCCTATATCTGGTGCGGCGGGCAGCGGGCACTCCAGCTGACTCATTGGAGATCTTGGATGAGGTAGCATATCGATCTGTCCTGATCGGATTCCCCGCCATGGCACTCGTCATCCTGCTGGGCTCAATCTGGGCTGAAACGGCGTGGGGAAGCTGGTGGAGTTGGGACCCCAAAGAGACAGCGTCGCTGGTGACGTTTCTCATCTATGCCGCATACCTGCATGGACGCATTTTCCAGGGGTGGAGAGGCACCAGGACAGCGCTGTTGCTAGTGGTGGGGTTCGTCGCCGTGTTGTTCACGTTCTTCGGGAATCTTTTCTTCGGCGGGCTGCACAGCTACAGCGGGCTGAGAGGCTAAGATGCACCTCGCACCCATACATATGACCAGCGTCCGGATACGGTACGGTTTTATCGGACTGGCTGTGGGCGTGCTGGTCTTGGGACTTGTGACATTGGTAGGCCTGCGCATAGGCGCCGCGCCACAACAGGGCCCAGACATGTTGAGGGTCGGAGCGCCCGCACCCGACTTCTCCGTGCCCCTGACCAGCGGAGAGAAGGTGCGGCTGGCGGAGCTTCGGGGTCAACCGGTCTGGCTCACGTTCTGGGCCACATGGTGCCCTCCTTGCCGGAGTGAAATGCCCGACCTGCAGGCCGTATACGAGACTAGCCAGCCAGGCCGCTATCAGTATCTCGCAGTCAACTTCGGTGAAAGCCTTCCCACTGTGCAGGCCTATCTGAGGGAAATCGGGTACACATTGCCAGTCGCTCTGGACACAACAACGGAGGTCTTTCGCCAATATAGGGTGCTGGGCCTTCCCACCCATTACTTCATCGATGAGCGGGGCTTCCTGGCCGAAGTGTATGTGGGCGTATTGAGCCGCTCTCAAATGGAGCAGCGCATCGCTGAGCTTTGGTAGAGACACAACAATTTCAGGGAAGGGTGAGCAAGGAGAACGCGCTCGTATTCCTGAGCAGCAGAGCCGGGCTGTCCTTGACAGCGGCGATCGGCGCCTGGGTATGCGGCGTCGCCTGTAGAGCCGGGTCTCGAGTTCTGTGGAGAGGGTGTCAACGTGACGGCATGGAGGCGTCCCAATGATTCCGGAAGGGTGTAACTCCTACGAAGGAGCGCTGTACCTGTGTCGGTATCCAGTCTTTTGCTCTACGTCGGGCGATTCGCTCTGCACCGGTTATCGTCGCCACCCATCCCAATGTACCTGCGAAGCGCGGCCACTCGTTTTCAAGGACGTCCTAACGCTGTGGCGCGCCAAGGCGGAGAGAGGTCCTTGGCGTGAATGCCATTCCATGTAATCGGCATGATCGACGAGACGTATGGGAGAGGGTACCTCAGGAGCGCGGTTTCCTATGGGTCAGCCAGTTGCCCACCCCAACGATGGAGCACATACGGCGATGAGCGCGGGAATATTCATAGTGGACGACCAGCCCATCTTCAGGCAGGCGCTACGGTTGGTTCTAAGCCGAGCCCCAACCCTGGAGATCGTTGGCGAGTCCTGCCATCTACCAAAAGATGAGGACGAGCGGATCGCCCTCGCGGATTCATCAGCCAAGCTGCTTCTGTTAGCAAGGTGTTACGCCAGTTTCAGGAGGTGTCCACCGCCCTGGGTAACGAAATGGATGCTCTGGTGGAGCAGGCCTTGCTGTCACCGCTGTCTGCCCGCGAGCTGGAAATCTTGCGCAATATCGCGGCTGGCTTCTCCAACAAGCAGATCGCACAGCGCCTCGCTATCAGCGAACAGACGATCAAGAACCACGTGACGTCTATCTTGTGTAAGCTGGATGCCAACGATCGCACCCATGCGGTGGTGCTTGCCCTGCGCCACGGCCTGATTTCAATACGCGAGCAGTAATCTCTGCTCGAATGTGGGGACATATCTCCTTTGCACCCTAGTGATCGCAACTCTATTGAGGGCTGAGAGGTAGCGCCTGCTTGGATAGTAGCGAAATGGGGTGTGGCGAGGGAGCAGGCGGGCGTTGCCATGTGCGATCTGAAGGAGAGCTTTCAACCTTGCGCCGCAGGCGCGATAGTTGCAAATAAGCTTATCTGAGCCGCACCGCTCTCAGGCATATAGTGGCCACTCTTCCTGTATCTGCGTCCCGCATGCACTGGAGAACGGATAGCGTAAGGGAAGGATTGAAGTCGTATGAATTGGCAAACGACGTTTTCACTCCTACTGATAGCCTTTGTTGTGAACGTACCTTTAGGGCTCTGGCGAGCCTCTTTGAAAAAGCATTCGGTAAGCTGGTTGCTTGCGATCCATCTCAGCGTACCTCTATTGATATTGCTCCGAATCTATTGGTCAGTGCCGTGGTATGTCCTCCCAGCGAGCATCACAGCTGCCGTAGCTGGACAGCTTGTAGGGGAAAGACTGAGAGCCACTCGCATGGAGCGTAAACAAGACCTGTCCGGACGTCGGTGATGGGCGTGACCGAATTACTAGGCCATCGGCCGCGAACAGCTCTCTAGGATGACGGAAGGCGCCGATGAGCACAAACCACCCCGGCGCACAAGCCGACCGAACATTAGTGCTTCTCTTGGCACCTTGTCAAGTGGTGGCGGGGGGGCGGCCCATCGTTCCCTCCTTGCCGTAAACTCAATCGCCCCTGAAGATGGTGGCTGGAGGCCCTTTCGCGAGGCCCCAAGAGTGTTTACTAGTCGCTGTGGACCAGCACGGCTGCCTCGGTCCTAGCTAGCGGCCCAGGGGAGAAGCCACCGAGATCTGCCCTCGGCGGGCCTGGCCTCGTGGGGTGGGAGCTATCACCCCAGTGCCGGCTTTCCGCGCCCTGCTCGATCATGCGATGGTGAGGGCGAGGTCTTCAGCCTGCTTGCTCATCTCCTCTAAGGAAGCAGACAGGCTGAAAGTTTGGAGTTGGTGGAGACGGGGGAGGGTCGAACTCCCCGTCCAGCGGAAGCGCGCCCGGAGTGTCTCCAAGCTCAGCCGGCTTTTAAAGCTTCGCGCCCGCCAGCCCGACCGGCATGGTATGTCAGGCGCTGAGCCGATGGTCTTAGGCGGGAACTATCGGCGTCGGCCCGCCGCACCCCAGCTTAGCGTCGCCCGCTTCAGGCCCGCCGGGGGAGGGCCTGGGCGGACGTCACTGCCTTAGTTAGGCAGCGAGGGCAAGCTGATGCTCGCCAGTTACTTCTTTGCCACCGTGGTTAACGAGTGCAGATGGCATCCTCGGCTTGCTGCTCGGGGGCCCGCTTCCCTGTCGATTCCACTCGTCCCCGTGCCTCCAGTATAGCAATAATCTCCTGTGCCGGGGCTGCCTCCGCCACGATACACAGCGTTATAGCCTAGCTCGAGTGTCCTCTAATCAGCCCTGGGCGACTACTCCACCACGCCCGGTTCCTCTAAAGGCGCTGGCGTAGCGCCCGCGCCATCTCCCTCTGGGCGTCCTGCTTGGCCACCGTCTCCCGCTTGTCGTAGGTTTTCTTCCCTCGCGCCAGGGCGATCTCCACCTTGGCTCGCCCCCGCTTCAAGTACAACCGCAAGGGAACCAGGGTGTAGCCCTTCTCACTAACCCGACCTGCCAGCAGCGCGATCTCCTTGCGGTGCAGCAGGAGCTTGCGGGGCCGCAGCGGGTCATGGTTGTAGCGCCCTCCCTGGGAGTAGAGGGCGATGTTGACGTTGAACAGCCAGGCCTGGCCCCCGACAATACGGGCATAGCCCTCGCGCAGGTTGGCCCGGCCCTCCCGGATGGCCTTGATCTCCGTGCCGGTCAGGGCTAGCCCAGCTTCGATGCGCTCATCCAGATGATAGTCGAAGCGGGCCTTCCTGTTCTCAGCTATAACCTTGATGGCTGGCGCCGGGATGACAGGCGCGGGCTTTTTGCCTCCGCTTGCGGGGCGGGTAGATGGCACTGAAGTCTCCTCCCGTTAGACATTATCCCACGCCTTGAGCCGGACAGCCCATTGAGCCGGACAGATTGACGGCGCTTTCGCAAGGCCCTATCATCGCCCCAAAGTCGAGCGTAGCGAAAGGGGACAGCAGTGGAGCTCAAAGACATCCTTTACGACAAGCGGGACCACATCGCCACCATCACCATGAACCGTCCCGACCGCCTAAATGCCCTGGGCGGGGCCCTGTCCCAGAGCATGGACACCGCCTTCAGAGACGCCGACGCCGATGCCGAAACCCGGGTCATCGTCCTCACCGGCGCCGGACGCGGTTTCTGCGCCGGCCTGGATATGAGGGACAATGCCGCTGGCCCCGGCGGCGGGCGCAAGATCCCCGCCTTCCGCGGCTCCAGCATGGCCCGCCTCATCCTTAACACCAACAAGCCCACTATCGCCGCCGTCAACGGCGCCGCCGTGGGCTGGGGCTTCGAGCTGGCCCTGCTCTGCGACTTCCGCATCGCCGCTGAAGAGGCCCGCCTGGGCGATATCCACGTCAAGCGGGGGCTGGTGCAAGACAACGGCCTGAACTTCACCCTGCCCCGCCTCATCGGGTGGAGCCGTGCCTGTGAGGTGCTGCTTACGGGCGACCTGTTCTCGGCCAAGGACTGCGAGCGCATGGGCATCGTAAACAAGGTGGTGCCCGCTGAGGGGCTCAAGGCTGCCACCGACGAGCTGGCCCACAAGCTGGCGGCCAACGCCCCCCTGGCGGTCCAGATGACCAAGCGGATCGCGCGGGCGGGCACACGGATGGAGCTCGACGACGCCCTGGACTACTCCATGCTCACCATGTGGTCCCTCTTCGGCACCGAGGACGTGAAGGAGGGCTTCAAGGCCTTCGCCGAGAAGCGCGAGCCCCGCTTTAGCGGCCAGTAACCGCCGTGGGCGCCCTCAGGCTAGTCCGGCCCCACGAGCGAAGCTCCGCCACCGCTCAGACCCCAGGGATGGCGCGCGAGGCCGGCGTGGCGCCCGAGACCACCGGCAGCGTCGCGCTGTGGATGGGCTTCGTCAGCACCCCGCCCGGCCGCGCCTCTGGTGTCCACCACCACGGAGACTGCGAGAGCGGCATCTATATCCTGCGGGGACGGATGCGCTTCCTCTTCGGGGAGCTGCTGGAGCGCTCCCTGGACGTTCAGCCCGGCGACTTCCTGTATGTGGAGCCGGGGACAATCCACCAAGAGGTGAACCTCAGCGCCACCGAGCCCGCGGAGTTCATCGTTGCCCGCAACTGCGGCGGCATGCTGGTGGTCAACGTCCCCGACCCGCGCCAGGGCGCGGCCCAGTCGGGCCGTCCGTGAAACGAACGCGGTAGGGAAGGGCAAGGCCTTAGGCGGCGAGGCGTGGCGCTATGTCTGTTGC